>Ga0153999_1000093_pt1 | contig 48834 bp, 47 predicted proteins | sample TSNC083MetaG_FD_104675 | JGI IMG/M metagenome (GOLD analysis project Ga0153999, IMG submission 104675) | Attine ant fungus gardens microbial communities from North Carolina, USA - TSNC083 MetaG | ecosystem: Host-associated > Fungi > Mycelium > Unclassified | place: USA: North Carolina, Lumber... | reverse complement strand
GTAATATCTTACTCCATATCTTTACATTCATGAGCAATTAGGCTAATATGTTTTTATAGTTACCTAAAGCAAGCCCGTTGATGTTTCTAATTGATAGGAAAGGATGATCATCATGGACTTATTCGAAGCGATAAATAACCGCCGTTCAGTGCGGAACTACACGGAGACGCCTGTAGCTAAGGAGTTAATCGAAAAACTATTGCATGCGGCGATACAAGCCCCCAGTGCCATGAACTCTCAGCCTTGGGCTTATGCCGTAATTCAAGATGGCACATTGCTAAAAGAATATTCTGATCGCACCAAGCAACTGTTACTAAGGTCGCTTGATCGCGTACCATGGCTCAATAAATATAAAGCTGCATTTGAGAACCCTGCATTTAATGTTTTTTACAATGCTCACTCGCTTATCATCATCTTTGCCACATCTTCGGAGCTTCATAGCAACGGAGACTGTTGCCTAGCTGCACAAAACCTCATGCTATCAGCCCACAGTTTAGGACTTGGCAGTTGTTGGATTGGTTTCGCCTGTCCTTTTTTGAATTTGCCGGAAGTTAAGGCAGAACTCGGCATTGCTGATGCCTACAACGCAATCGCTCCTATTATCGTAGGTTATCCGAAGCTCAATCCTCCGATAAGCACCAGGAATGCACCTGAAATCCTGTTTTGGAAATAATACAAATAGAGCTGGAGAAAACTAATTCTAAGTTTTTTCCAGCCCTATTTTCTGTCTTAATATGTGGCTGGCCTCTGAGTAGTCATTAAGCCGAGTTCTGTTCCGCGATCGCGGTGATGATCATTTATCTGGGCCGTCAGTTGCCTGCCGGCTCTAGCAACGCACCCGGAAGGCTCAGCGGGCAGCTTCATCCCTTCCCTATTTGGTCTTGCTCCAGGTGGGGTTTACCTAGCCAGCCAGTCACCTGACTGCTGGTGCGCTCTTACCGCACCGTTCCATCCTTACCTAGCGTACTATACGTTAGGCGGTCTACATTTCTGTGGCACTTTCCCTGAGGTCGCCCTCGCTGGACGTTATCCAGCACCCTGCCCTGTGGAGCTCGGACTTTCCTCGAATCTACTCAGTATATTCGCGATCATCTTTCATACTCAGAGCCGATATTTTTTGATTCTTATCGTAACACCAGTCGACGAACATGTCAAGCAGTCTACTATTGATTCATTTGCTGCCTAATGGCCTGCACCTTAGCAGGAATGTCAGCAGCACCGACAATATCGGTAACAAGCGCAATAATTTTTGCGCCCCGTTGCTTTACTTCCATAATATTATGCTCTTTAATGCCACCAATAGCAACAAATGGGATCTGATGATGCTTCGCAACATACTCCAGATAGGTAAATCCCACCGGCTGGCAGACATCTTTTTTTGTTTGGGTAGCAAAAATAGGACCAACGCCAATATAATCTACGCATCCTAGTTCAACGGCAGTTTTAACCTGCTCAGGGCAGTGAGTCGATAATCCAATAAGCATATCAGATCCGACTAATTCCCGTACCTTGACCGGCGGTAAATCTTCCTGACCGATATGAACGCCGTCGGCACCGACAAGCAATGCTAGATCAATATGGTCATTAATAATAAAAGTGACATCGGCCTTCTGTGTCAGTTCCCGTATTATCAGGCACTCTTCATACATTTTGCCGGCTTTTTTATCTTTTTCCCGATATTGAATAACCTTAATTCCGGCAAAAATTAATTGCTCCACTACTTCGACATTTGTTCTGCCAAGAGAATATTCTTCAGCAGTTAAGCCATAGATATCTGTCGTTAAAAAATTGTTCAGACCCGGCCGTTGCAGCATCATTCTCCCCCCTTATATCATGTTAGAAAATAGCTTAAAAAATTTTGTTGTCCTACCATCTTTACCAATCTTTATACACAGGCTGGTAGTTAAGGGAATAAAGCATGGCCGCTATGTCGGCTGTACTGCGTTCATCCGATATTTCAAACTGTCCGACAGTAGCCGCCTCTGCATGCCCCCCCACGGCAGTGCAGACACCTGCTGACATTTTTGTAATTCCAAGTTTAACCATATTGTTGCGAAGCGCCGCACTCTCACGAGTTGATAGCGTTATGCCGCCACGCGGCATAAATAAGCGAAATGCCAGTATATACTGAACAAGATTTTTGTCATTGACAACGACCTTAGGCGGAAAGCCGCCGACATGAGGTCTCATGCGAGGTGGCGACATACTTATTTCAATGCCAAGATATTTTCGTTGCAGATAGTCGGCATGCATTCCTGTCAAAAACGCCTCACTGCGCCATTCACTAAGACCAAGCAACGCACCAATATTAACAGTGCGTATTGCTGCCTGACAAGCCCGCTCAGGTGCGTCAAGGCGGTAACGGTAATTTCGCTTTGGCCCGGCAGGATGCAGCGGCGCATATGCTTGTTCATCATACGTTTCCTGGTAAATCGTCATGCCGTCAACTCCCGCGGCAACAAGGTCAGTATATTCTTCAACAGTAAGCGGATAGATTTCAATGCTTATCGACGTAAAATATTTGCGTAAGATTTGTACACATTCTTTGATATATCCGACCGAAGAATGGTGACGCGACTCACCTGTAAGGATGAGAATATGCTTTAACCCGGTAGCGGCAATCGCCGCCGCTTCAGCATGCACCTGTTCGAGCGATAGTTTTTTCCGCTCAATCTTGTTGTGAGTATGAAAACCGCAGTATACACACTGGTTAACACAATAATTAGCCAAATACAGCGGAGTATACAGCAGTATAGTATGACCAAAATGCTGAACTGTGACCCGGTGGGCTTGTTGGGCCATCGCTTCCAGGTGCTTCTCGGCCTGTGGTGACAATAAGGCCAGATAATCAAGCTCGGTTAGGCGCTCTTTACCAATCGCTCTCTCAATGTCATTGTCAGTAAGCTGTGAAAAGAAATCAGCAAAGTTGAAATGCCGGTATTTCTCCAATACTTCATAAACACTCATAGTGCACCCTCCTCCCGACTCTTATGGCATTATTCATGCAAAAAGCCGGTCAATGGCGACGAAGCTGCCGCAAAGTCTAAAATAGCACCGGGACCGGCCAAATAAGCTTTACGGCCGGCATCAACAGCCAAGCCAAATGCTTCGGCCATGACGGCAGGATTGCTGGCTGTTGCTACCGCCGTATTAACAAGTACTGCCGCTGCTCCCATTTCCATAGCTTCTGCCGCCTCAGACGGGCGGCCGATGCCGGCATCAACAATAATTGGCAACGGGATTTCATCAATAATAATTTTTACTAATTCTTTTGTTTTCAATCCACGATTTGTTCCGATGGGCGCTCCCAGGGGCATGACAGCGGCTGCTCCTGCTGCCACCAAGCGTTTGGCCGACATTAAGTCAGGGCTCATGTAAGGCAGCACGACAAAACCTTCGTCCGCCAAGATTTCGGTAGCCTTAATCGTCTCGATGTTATCGGGGAGCAAATAACGGTTATCAGCTATAACTTCAATCTTAATCCAGTTACCACATCCGGCCGCTCTTGCCAGCCGAGCAATGCGAACTGCTTCTTCCGCCGTTCTGGCGCCTGACGTATTAGGCATTAAAATACATCCTTGCGGTATGTAAGCTACGATATTTTCTTCTTTATGCTCTGCATCGACCCGGCGCAAGGCAACAGTGACAACCTGAGAGCCGGACGCCTTGACGACCTCCGGAATGATTCTGTTATTGGCAAATTTCCCTGTGCCTAAGAATAACCGGCTAGTCAGCTCTATGTCACCAATTTTCAAAGTATCCCCCACTACTTTCCCCCCCATTATATTCAGCCCCCTCCTACAAAACTGACTACCTCAAGACAGTCTTCCGGTTGCAAAATAATAGTTTGCCAGTCTTCTCTCTTAATTACGCTGCCATTATGCTCAACGACAATAACTTGGGGATTAAATCCCTGGTTAGTAATGAGCTCAGCAATGTTAAGACCTTCTGGTATAAGCAATTGTTTGCCATTTATAGTCAGTCGCATGTTTTTCCTCCTTTGCGAACACAAAAAAGCACGTCCCCCGATTTGGTAATGACGCGCATTTATACGCAACCTCCCTCCGCAGGTATTATCCCGACCAGGTTATGGAGGTAAGAGACTCGCTAGTCCCACTCTCAGCCCATAACATGAGCTCCCTCGGCCACTCGCATTATTCTATTAATAAATTAATTGTATACCGATTTAACTTAATCGTCAACTGTTTATCACGGACGAATATGGCTAAAAACCGCCTAATACAATGTAAATATGTCATGATTCGCGATCTTAGAAATAACCGGCAAAATCCAGCCATTTTTGTCGGCACAATCTTTTAAATAGGTAACGACACTGGCGACAACCGGCTGTTCTGTTGCAAAATGGCCGGCATCAATAACGGTTAGCCCCTCAGCCACTGCTTGCTGTGCTTCATGGTATTTCACGTCACCAGTAATCAGTATATCGGCGCCGGCACTGATCGCATTCTTGATCAAGCCCGCCCCACTACCACCACATACAGCTACCTTATGGATTAAGTCAGCAGAGTTGTGGGCAGCGACTTTGAGTGCTTTGATATTTAATGCAGTTTTTATTTGGTTAACAACGTCTGCAAGCGGCAACGGAACTGCCAGATGCCCCACCCGGCCTAACCCATAGGCTGTCCCTTTATTTAGCAGCAAATATTCATCATAGGCCACTTCCTCGTAGGGGTGGGCGGCCAGCATCGCATTGATTACGACTAAGCGCTTGCTGGCCTGAAAGACAGTTTCCAGACGGTATTCATCGACAAACTCAAGCTGTCCTTTGCTGCCAATAAATGGTTTAGCTGCCGCCGATGGTAAAAATGTCCCCGTCCCCCGGGTCATAAACGTACAATGACTGTACATTCCGATAGATCCCGCACCAGCCTCGGTCAAAGCCTGGCGTACCTGTTCGGTATGAGTTGCAGGAACAAAGACTGCTAGCTTATGTAGTGAGTCTTGGTAGGCAGTCGTTAACGGCTCAACAGCAATTAAGTTTAGTTTGTCCGCCAAGACATCATTGACGCCGCCGGGCGCGCTGTCAAGGTTGGTATGTGCAGAGTATACCGCTATTTGGGCTTTAATTAAAGCGGACAGTATCCTTCCTTGCGGCCAATCAGTACGAATGCGGGTAATGCCTTTAAATAGCAACGGATGATGGGCAATGATCATATTAGCGCCGGCGGCAATCGCCTCATCGACAGCGTGCTGATCGACATCTAGGGTAACAATGACTTTACCTATATCTTGCTCAGGGTCACCGAGGAGCAGCCCGACATTATCCCACTCCTCTGCTAAAGAGAGCGGGGCCAGCTTTTCCATTTGCTGCATGATAGCAGAACACTTTACAGACATGATAGTTTTTCCTCCAGTGCTGTTAGCTTTCTGACATTCTCTTGGTATTTAGCTGAACCGGTCGCCTGAGCACTGCTGCGCATAGCGGCAACAATCCCCTGTAATTGATTGATAAGCTCTTGAATATGCGGTTTTAACAGTGAATGCCTAGACTGCCACAGCAGTGGCCCAATTTCATTGAGCACCGGGTCAACCGGCAGGCTTTCTCCTGGCCGGGCTGCAAGGATTTGATAAAGGCGGCCATCTTCCTGAACCAGTTGTTCTGCTACAAGCCGCCAGCCATTTATGCTTAACCAATTTCGGACGAGGGCGGCGGCTATCATGGGCTGTAAGATCAGCATTTTTATTGTTTTCGTCACTTCCGGCCGGCAACTTAAAATATCAATAATATTAGTTCCCCCCATACCGGCAATTACCACAACATCGGCCTCATTAGGCCTGACAACATCCAAACCGTTTCCTAAGCAAACTGAGATTTGCCGGTCTAAATGCATGGCTGCCACAGCGTTCCGCGCCGACAGATACGGTCCCTGATGAACGTCGCCAGCAATGGCTGAAGTAACAATTTTCTGCTCAACAAGGTACATGGGCAAAAGGGCATGGTCTGTACCAATATCAGCAAGCGTAACACCATATGGCACCATGTCGGCAATTGCTTGTAACCGCAAACTTAATTTCACGCGACAAACCTCCTGCTAGTTTTTGGACTTGCTCTATAATAAAGAGAGACGAACGCTTCAGATGGGGTTTTTTACCCCATCTGAAGTTTAGTCGACGTTATCCGAATGACTTAGCCGCATCTTAACACCCGCTTACAGAAGTGGGTGTTAAGATGCGGTTTAGTCATTCGGATAAATATGTATGGAAAAGACCTGCGAAGATTCCTTCGCAGGTCTTGGTGGGCGATGACAGGATCGAACTGCCGACATCCTGCTTGTAAGGCAGGCGCTCTCCCGGCTGAGCTAATCGCCCGAAATGAAAGGTAAAAAGTCAAAAAGTCAAAAAGGATGTTCTTCGCTACACTCAGAACTAAGCGATTCGCACCAATCAATCTTCGCCTTTCGGCTTGCTTTCTTGAGCTCTCTGCTTAAGAACTAAGCGATTCGCACCAATCGATCTTCGCCTTTCAGTTTGCTTTCTTGAGCTCTCTGCTTAAGAACTAAGCGATTCGCACCAATCGATCTTCGCCTTTCAGTTTGCTTTTTTGGGCTCTCTGCTTAAGAACTAAGCGACTCATTCAGGTTCTCATTTCGCTTTTTGGCTCGTGAGAACCTGATTCGCTGCTTATGGTGACCCGTAAGGGAATCGAACCCTTGTTACCGCCGTGAAAGGGCGGTGTCTTAACCGCTTGACCAACGGGCCATAACAATATGCCAGACATCAGGTTGCAGTTGTCAGCAAGTAACTTTACCTACTGATATCCACTACCTGACGCCCGACGTCTTGAGTGGTGGGCCCACCTGGGATCGAACCAGGGACCAGCCGGTTATGAGCCGGCTGCTCTACCGCTGAGCTATAGGCCCTAAAGATGGTAAAACAGGTTTTCCGAAGAAAGCCTGTTCGTTAAACTTTATCAATGATAACTGGCTCCTCGAGTAGGACTCGAACCTACGACCGATCGGTTAACAGCCGATTGCTCTACCAACTGAGCTATCGAGGAATATCACCAACGTTAATCATTATAAAACAATATTCACACTACGTCAAGTGTTTTTTCTACTCAAGGAAATCTTTTAGTTTTTTACTACGACTGGGATGGCGAAGTTTTCTGAGTGCTTTGGCTTCTATTTGACGAATACGCTCGCGTGTAACACCAAAATACTGACCTACTTCTTCAAGTGTCCGGGCCCTGCCGTCATCTAGGCCAAAGCGTAGACGCAATACCTTTTCTTCACGCGGCGTAAGCGTTTCCAGAACATCTTCCAATTGTTCCCTAAGCAACATAAAAGACGCAGCTTCAGCCGGAGCCGGGGCATCCTGGTCTTCAATAAAATCTCCCAGGTGGGAGTCTTCTTCTTCACCAATCGGCGTTTCCAGCGATACGGGTTCTTGCGCAATCTTCATAATCTCCCGTACTCGTTCAACACTGACATCCATCGCCTTAGCTACTTCTTCCGGCGCCGGCTCTCTTCCTAATTCCTGCAGCAGTTGCCGTGATACCCTGATCAGCTTATTGATCGTCTCTACCATATGCACAGGTATACGGATGGTACGCGCCTGATCAGCGATGGCTCTGGTTATTGCCTGGCGAATCCACCAAGTGGCATAAGTACTAAACTTATAGCCTTTATTATAATCAAATTTTTCTACAGCCTTGATTAACCCTAGATTGCCTTCTTGAATAAGATCAAGGAAAAGCATGCCCCGGCCAACATAGCGTTTGGCAATACTGACTACCAGCCTTAAATTGGCTTCGGCCAGACGACGTTTGGCCTCCTCGTCCCCTTGTTCCATAAGTTTGGCCAGCTTAATTTCCTCATCAGCAGTTAGAAGCGGTACCCGGCCGATTTCCTTAAGGTACATCCGGACAGGGTCATCAATACTTATGCCTTCAGGAATAGTGAGATCTATATCTACTTCTTCGGCCGTTGGCCCAATTTCAGACAGATCCGGTTCTTCAATTAATTCGACATCCGGGACTTCGTCCACAATCTCAATACCCTTGTTGCTGAATATCTCATACATATCGTCAATTTCATCAGCACTCATATCTTCGGTCTGCATGGTATCCATAATTTCAGCATAGGTTAACACACCACTCTTTTTGCCTTTGTGTAACAGCTCATTGACTTGCTCACCCGACGCTGCTTTTTTATCGGCCATAGTTCCCCCCCCTTTCCTCTGGCATTAATGATGACAGACATTTCTTTACTTGGCTATTAATTATGCAGTTTGTTAATTTCATTTTTAATTCGCTGGCTTTCCGCCAATTCCTGCAGAAAGCTACTATCCCCCAAGCGTTCTAATTCATCGGCCGTTAGCCGGTGTTGTTCGTACAATGCAGTCAAATGTGACAAGCGGATGGTTTTAATACAATCATCGACAAATTTAACGACATCATCGAATTGTATTTCCATTAACATAATATGAGAAAACTCATTCTTAGCTTTCTCACTTAACTGTTCTACCCCAGCATGTATTGCCGCCTGCGTTATATTTTTTTCCATATTATACGCATTAAGTATGAATTTAATAATCTCTTGCTGTAAAACACCTTGTATTTCTTGTGGTGAAATTTTAGCTAAAAAATAAGGGATAAACGATAAATCATCACTCAGTAATCTGATAAGCTGACGCTCAGCCTGCACTACTGCCGGGGTCGGTTGCTTATATAAGAGGGCAATATTTATAGCTTTCCCTTTTTTTACATTTTTATCCTTTTTAACTTGAACAATATACTTTGTTATTTCACTGCGTAACGCGCTTTCATCAACGCTCAGCACCTGTGATAAACGGGTAATATGAGCATTTACCTCCACTGCGTTATCCGCTTCAGCTAAAATAGGAGCCAGCTTACCAACAACCGCAATTTTCCCTTGAACTGTAGAAAAATCATCCCCTTTAAGAGCCCTGTCAAGCTGATAATCCAGTAGTGGCTGAGCCGACGTAAGCAACGTCCCAAATGAATTACAGCCATGTTTCCTGATATATTCATCAGGATCTTTACCATCAGGTATAGATACTATCTTAATCGCAGCTCCTAACGAACGCACTGTATCGAGCGCACGCACAGTAGCCCTTTGTCCGGCCGCATCGCTATCATAAGAAAATAACAGCTCAGCATTTAGCTTAATAAGATGTCTGGCCTGCTCAGGCGTAAATGCCGTGCCTAATGAGGCAACGACATTCTTGATGCCCTGACTATACAAGGCAATAACGTCCATATACCCTTCGACGATAACAACCTGACCGGCATCACGAATATACTTAAACGCATGCTCAAACCCAAACAAAACATGCCGCTTGTTAAAAACTTCAGTTTCTGGCGTATTGAGATATTTAGGCTGACTATCGTCTAACACTCTGCCGCCAAAACCGACAACCCGCCCTCTTACATCAGAAATCGGAAACATAATCCGGTTACGAAACCGGTCATAAACACCATCACCTGACGTACGGGCGGCAGCTAGACCTGACTTCAGCAATATATCAAGAGCTATACCACGTTCACTAAACGTTAACGACAATTTATCCCACGACGGTGGCGCAAACCCTAATTTAAAGAAATCAATCATTTCGGACGACAACCCACGATTCGCTAAATATTCACGAGCAGGTCTGCCATAATTAGTTTTTGTTAAGCAGGCGTGAAAAAAATCTCTGGCTCGCTCGTTCACCTGATATATCTTGGCAAGCTCCTGATCTCTTGCCTGCTCTCGCGGAGATTTTTCCTTTTCTGGCAAGGAAATATTAAGTTTTTTTGCCAGTAATTTGACAGCTTCAATAAACGTAATGTTTTCAACTTTCATTAAGAAATTAAAAACATTGCCGCCGGTCTGACAACCGAAGCAATAGAAAAAGCCCTTATCCGGAGTAACCGAAAACGACGGCGTGTTCTCATTGTGGAAGGGACAGCAACCCCAGTAATTTTTTCCTTTCTTTTTTAACGATACATAATCGGAAATAACGCTGATAATATCGCTTTCCGACCGCAATCTATCGATAAAATCATCGAAAACCATATCTTTCATTAGACTCACCTTATCTAGGCAATGACAAATTTCCTGCTCTGCTTTAGTAGTAGGCAAATAGTTCCAATCTCTGACTTTATTCTGCATCAAGACAAATATTCCTGCCTAAAGGATGCAAGTCATATGAAGTTGTTTACAGCAGCCCTTCTTATCATCTATTAATTTTATATTATTATTCAATATAAATAACAAAATTCCTCTTTTAGATATTGACAACTGAGATTATTTTAGTTTAAAAGAGAGACGAACGCTTCAGGTGGGTTTTTTACCCCCTCTGAAGGTTAATCGACCTTATCCGAAGGATAAAAAAGCAGAGCTAGTATTTAAGCTCTGCGGACTTTCGGTATCCAGTTCGTGGGAATAAATAGATTTTCAAACTGCTTAATGGCATAGAGATCGGTCAAGCCGGCAATATAGTCAATGACTATCGTCTGCAATCCCCAGCGATCTTCCCTCTCTAAAAACTCTGGCGGCATAGCGCCAGGGTTCTCGATATAATACTTAAACAACTTGCTGACAACATGTTTGGCCTTTTTCCTGTCAGGCTCTAGTTCAGCCGAATGATAGATTCTTTTAAACATAAATTCCCGGAATTCATCCATAGCTGCTTTAACAGGACCAGACATCATAATGTCATTTTGCCCCTCAGACTCGGTAATGATATCAGACACCATAACGGTGATCATATTTGAAGGATTTGTACCTAATACTTTACTAACATTAGAAGGTAAATGTGACGGCTTCAACATACCGGCACGGATACCGTCGTCATAGTCATGGCAAAGATAGGCAATACGGTCACTACTGCGAACAACCTTACCTTCAAGGGTAAATGGCTTATTGGGTCCTGTATGGTTTAAAATGCCATCTCTGACCTCCGCCGTCAGATTAAGACCTTGCCCTCCCCGCTCTAAGTGTTCTACTACCCGTAAGCTTTGTTCGTTGTGATTATAGTGGCCAATAAGCTCCCGCAAGGCATACTCACCAACATGGCCAAATGGAGTGTGTCCGACATCGTGACCAACGGCAATACCTTCAGTCAGGTCTTCATTGAGCATCAGGCCACGGGCAATCGTCCGGGATATTTGAGCTACTTCCAGGCTATGTGTCATCCGCGTTCGATAATGATCGCCCGGAGAGATATATACTTGTGTTTTATGTTTTAGTCGTCTAAATGATTTACTATGAATGATACGGTCCCTGTCCCGTTGAAAAGCAGTACGGAAATCACAAAACGCTTCCTCTCTGTCTCGGACGGCATCCTTACTTTTCGCTGCATATTGTGATAATATTTTAAATTCTTGTGCCTCAATGCGTTCACGAATTTTCATGTTGCAAGCCTCCTTTCTTCTTTTAATTATAACATTGTTTTACTTTGTCCGAAAGCTATCTTAATTATCTAACATTGCCAACTAGATCTGCAGATAATTTATCATTTTTCTAGAGAATATTTTAGGTTTATTTGCTATAATACATATATTAGGGAAAATAGGAGGGATAACTAATGAAGTATAATAAAATCTTTGTAGCTACGCTGCTAGTCTTAATGCTTTTAACAAGTATGGCATCCGCGGCTAAACCGATTGTGACTGCCGACAATACATACTTTGATATCAATACAGGTCTGTATCATCTAAACGGCAACGTCTACATTAAAACGGGAAATCGTACGATCACAGCCGATCAAGCCAGAGTTAATCCTAATGCATTAGAAGTGTGGGGCACAGGCAATATTACGGTAAAGCAAGATGATATTATTTTTACCGGCAGCAGTGTCTATGTGTACGGCTCGAAGAAACTGGCGAAAATTGACGGTGGCGTAAACTTGTCACGTAATGGCCTTGCTATTAGTGCCGACAGGGTAGAGTTCAGCTGGGGAAGCAAGATCGCTATTTTTACCGGCATTGTCCGGGTAACTCAGGGCAACACGAATTGGACGGCTGATTCTGCAAGCTATGACATTAAACAAAACCGCTTTTTATAAAGAGAGACTTAGCTTCAGACAGGGTTTTTAACCCCATCTGAAGTTTAGTCGACCTTATCGAGGGCCTTAGCCGCTCTTAGCTCCCGCTTGTAGAAGAGGGAGTTAAGACGCGGTGTAGTCATCGGATAAAATAATAACAAAAACTCCCTGGCACAAGTTCTAAAGTATGCCAGGGCGTTTTTTATTTTTCATTCAATAGTTTATTTTTTTGAACTACTTCTAGAATTCTATTGGCCGTCTCTTCGATTGCCTTGTTTGAGACATCGATCACCGGGCATTGTATCCGTCGCATAATTGAGAGGGCATAATCAAGTTCTTCGTGTATACGCCCAATATTGGCATAACTGGCATCAGATGCCAGCCCCATCGTCTTAAGACGCTCGCAACGAATTTCATTAAGTTTAAATTTGTCGATAATTAGGCCGACAATACGGTGTGGCGGCACCTGAAAAAGCTCTTGAGGCAGAGGTGCCTCTGGTACGAGCGGGACATTGGCAACTTTAACCCGCTTATGTGCCAGATACATGCTAAGCGGCGTTTTTGAAGTTCGTGACACACCAATAATAACGATATCAGCTTTTAAGAGGCCCATCGGATTTTTGCCATCATCATATCTTACGGCAAATTCTACTGCTTCTACCCGTTTAAAATATTCCTGATCCAGTTTATGAATCAATCCGGGTTTAAGGCGTGGCGTCTTTCCGGTGGCTTTTTGCACGGCCGTAATCATTGGCCCCATAATATCGATCGTTAAAATATTATACTGCTGAGCCTTCTCTAGCAGTGATTCCCGCAAATCTGCCGATACCAACGTATGGCAAATAACACAGGTATGTTGCGCTGCTTCCTCTACCGTTTCGGCAATTTGTTCGACTGAGTTGATATACGGGATTCTAATAATATCAAACTCTTCACCGTTAAACTGACTGGCGGTAGCACGGGCGACCATTTCAGCCGTTTCACCGATAGAATCTGATAACACATAAATAATAGGCAACTTAGCTATCATTATTCCCCTCCTCGTCCCTCGCCAAGCTCAACAAACAATCTAGCGATATTAGTTTTCGTTAGCCGTCCAACTACTTCATAAGCTTTTGTTTCTTGATAATTTGTTGGTAAAACAACAGGTAAACTGTCTACCTCGTTATCAATCATTTTCTTTGCCGCAATTAAAACAGGTTCGTCCGGAGTTGTAACGATGATCTTGGGCATCGGTGTCATTAAGATTTTTACCGGCAGTTTATGAAGGTCACTCCCTCCCATCGCTACCTTGAGAGCATCCTTACGAGAAACGATCCCAGCGAGAAAGCCTCCCGGCTCGACGACAAAAACTGTACCAACATCTTCGAGAAATATGGTGACAACAGCGTCGTAGGCACTCGTACGGTCAGTGACAACAACAGGCACTGACTGTACATCCTGCACCTTTATTTTGCTTATTTGCTCTGTGAGCATACTTACTGCATTTTTACCGGTATAATAATATCCTACTTTTGGACGGGCATCTACGATACCGGACATAATCAAGATAGCAAAATCAGGCCTGAGGGCTGCTCTTGTTACGTTAAGGCGCTCAGCAATCTGGTTCCCGGTAATCGGGCCTAGCGTCCTAACCATCTCAGCAATTTTTTCTTGACGCGGCGACAGCCCCAATAATGATCCCCCCTGTCGTGAGTTCGATTGTTCATGAGTGCGAAGATTGTACAGATACACCGCTCTTAACTCCCGCTTACAGAAGCGGGAGTTAAGACACGGTTTAGTCATCGGATAAATACGTTAGTTGATGACTATTTTTGATAAATCAGCAGTCTTAACCATTAGCTCCCTTATCGCTTTCAGTAAGGCCAGGCGATTGTTTTTGACAGCTGGATCATCAACCATAACCATTACCTCGCCAAAAAATTCATCAATCGGAGCAGCCATACCGGCCAGTGTGTTAAAGACACCTTGATAATTTTTCTCGGCTTGAAATTTATCAATCGCTGTCCGTGCTTCTTTGTAAGCATTATACAATGCTTGCTCAGCTGCAGTAGAAAATAAGGCTGGATCGATCGGCTCAAAGCCGGCATTTTTTGCCAGATTCCCTACCCGGACAAACGCCTGCACCGCCGTTTGCATAGCGATAGTTCCGCCCTCGACTGCAATTGCCTTTGCCCTTAACCATGTATCGTAAACATCATCAACACCAGCCGCCAGAACAGCGTCAATTATATCGTACCTTACAGCTTCATCTATAAGAATATTTTTAATGCGCAACCGGAAAAATTCCTGGATATCCGCAGATAACTTGTTCCGGCGTTCGTCGCCGGCAACCCCTAGCAGATCCATCGCTTGCTCCGTTATTGCACTTAGCGCTACATGATACTTAGACTCAAGCAATATATTGACTACTCCAAGCGCTTGGCGCCTGAGGGCATAAGGGTCCTGAGATCCTGTAGGAACAAGTCCCCGGCTAAAGGTTGCAACAATATTATCCATTTTGTCAGCAATACTGATTAATCGTCCGGCAACGGTCGCAGGCAAATTATCGCCGGCAAACCGGGGCAGATAATGCTCAAATACAGCTTCAGCCACTTCCGGTTGCTCACCGCTTAATTTGGCATATTCCCGGCCCATCACGCCTTGCAATTCGGTAAATTCACAGACCATGCCTGTTACTAAATCGGCTTTCGCCAGATACGCACCACGGTCGACAACAACGAGCTCTTGCTGGCCAATTAGCAGCATTTTTCCAATTGCCACCGAAAGTTGTCTCAGCCTGAGCGTTTTGTCATAGAGCGTACCTAAACCTTCTTGAAAGACAATCGATTTAAGTTTATCAACGCGATTAGCCAGCGGTACTTTTTGGTCTTCTTCAAAAAAGAAACGGGCATCGGCTAGTCTAGCCTTAAGCACGCGCTCATTACCATGACGGACGACATCAAGATAATCGGAGTTGCCATTTCTAACTGTAATGAATAGCGGCAGCAATTTTCCATCTTTATCTGTGACTGGAAAATACCGCTGATGCTCACGCATCGGCGTAATAATAGCTTCAGGCGGAAGACTGAGATATTCTTTTTCAAAATTGCCGCACAGTGCTGTCGGGTATTCTACTAGGTACACGACTTCTTCCAGCAATTCTTCGTCAATTGTTGCAATACCGCCATGGCTTACAGCCAGATTTTCAACTTGCTGTCTGATAGCGCGGCGGCGCTCAAGTTGGTCAACCATAACAAAATTTTCTCTAAGGCAGGTAAAATAATCAGACACTGAACTTACTTCCACTTCAGGCTGTCCCAAAAACCGGTGCCCCCGCGTAACTTTGCCGGCAACGATTCCTGGCAGCGTAAACGGGATAACCTGATTGCCAAACAGAGCTACTACCCAGCGAATTGGGCGGATAAAACGCATATCATAATCGCCCCAGCGCATGCTCTTAGGCAGTGACAGACTAGTAACAAGATCGGTAAAAAATGCTGGCAACAGCTCGGCAACCGGGCGTCCGGTCTCCTGGACAACAGCATAAATATAGCCGTCTTTGACGACAAGAGCCGCCGGATCAATGCCCTGTCCCCGGGCAAAGCCAAGTGCAGCCTTAGTAGGCGCCCCCTCTTGATCAAATGCGATGTTAATCGACGGTCCTTTGTTTTCACTATGCTTATCAGCCTGGATGCAGGCAACTTGCTTAACAATAACAGCCAGCCGGCGAGGTGTGCCGACAACGCAGACATCACCATGGTTGATCCTGAGATCAGCTAGCTTAGCCTTAGCCAAAGCTTCAAGCTGCGACAATGCACCAGGCATTAGCTTTGCCGGAATTTCTTCTGTACCTATTTCTAACAGCAAGTCTGTGGTCACAGCTTACTTACCTCCTTTTAAGAGCGGATAGCCCAGCTTTTCGCGCTGTTTTAGATAACCATTTGCACAGAGCCGGGCTAAGTTTCGTACTCTGCCGATAAAGCCAGTACGTTCGCTAACACTGATGGCGCCGCGGGCATCAAGCAAATTGAAGCTGTGGGAGCATTTCAAGACATAATCATAAGCCGGAAGTACATATCCCGATTCAATGATTCTGTTCGCTTCTTTTTCGTATAAATCAAACAAGGTAAACAGCAGCTCAGTATCGGCAATTTCAAAGTTATAGTGGGAATGCTCTACTTCATTGCGATGGAAAATGTCACCGTATGTAATACCGTTTACCCATTCAATATCAAAAACATTTTCTTTGCCTTGAATGTACATTGCCAGACGCTCTAATCCATATGTTATTTCTACAGATACCGGTTTAACATCAATACTCCCGACCTGTTGGAAGTAAGTGAACTGAGTGATTTCCATACCGTCTAACCACACTTCCCAGCCGAGACCCCAAGCGCCCAGAGTCGGTGATTCCCAGTTATCTTCAACAAAACGGATATCATGTTTTGCCGGATCGATGCCCAGCTTATTTAGGCTGGTCAAGTATAATTCCTGAATATTTGACGGCGAGGGCTTCATAATAACTTGGTATTGATGATGCTGAAACAGACGATTGGGATTGTCGCCATAGCGCCCGTCGGCCGGGCGGCGCGATGGTTCGATATAAGCCACGTTCCACGGCTCAGGTCCAAGTGCCCGCAAGAAAGTAGCCGGGTTCATTGTGCCTGCCCCTTTTTCTACATCATAAGGCTGCTGAATAATACAATTGTGTTCTGCCCAAAAGTTCTGCAGGGTTAGGATTATCTCCTGGAATGTCATACTGTCGACCTCCTTAAAAATAACAAACATCTCATCCTAGTAACTTGTCTAAGTTACAGGGACGAGATGTTTTCCCGCGGTTCCACCCTGATTGGTCATCTAATACGACCCACCTTAATTTATGGCAGGTTTTACTCTCACATTAGACTGATTCCAGATAGTTAGATCAGTCCGGATTTCCTCCTGCAGCTTGGGAATGCCTTTCACCTTTTGTTGCCGGGCTTACACGATCCCCGGTTCGCTGACTGCAAAGGCTACTCTTTCCCTCATTGCTATATTTAATTTAAAATATAGCAAATGTCTTGCCGTTTGTCAAACACTAATACACGTCTCTGGGGAACTTGTCCATCGAATCCTCAGCTTCCGGCTCTTTAGGCTCATCCTGCTCCAGATCATGGCGAACCACTTCAATGGTGCAGCGTTTAAATACAGCGACAATCACCCCAAGCGCGGCAAGCTGCGGCAATATTACAGCGCCAATAGCACCAAGGGCAACAGGAATCTCTGCCAATACCTTACCTTCATGCTTAATGCGGATCTTATTAACATTACCTTCTCGAACAAGCTCTTTAACTTTGTCAATGACCTCAGTAGAACGAACTGAAAACTCTTCTGTCCAATTTGTTTTGTTCTTGCTCTCGTCCTCTAATTCGATCAGCGTTTCAAGGACATTGCCACTATTACGTTCCAGTGCTTCTTTGGCCTCACGGTACGATACACCGGTACGCTGACGGATCACATCAATTTTTTCAAGACTAATATCCATCTGTACACCCCCATGCTTTGGCGTTAGTTTCCCCAATTCAGCCGGCATTATTCGGAGTTAAGGCCGCTGATCTTGTTAATAAAATTCAATGATTTCAATGGGCGTTCTAATTGATGCCGTACAAAACCGTACAACAATATTTCGGCACAGACCAGTGTTTTTGCATTGATGGCAAATTGACCCGGTTGCTTTAAATCCAATGCAAGTATTTTTTCTAAGAAATTTCTATCTGCCTGCTCAAAATCTGATATGCCGGGTGAACGGCAGCTACTACAGACACCACCGCCATCGGCAAAGCTAAAATAGGCGGGAAAACTAAGTTTTCGTCGGCAACGCAAGCATTGCTGATATTCCGGCTGAAACCCGGCAAGCACTAACAAATGCCATGCTCCAGCCAGCGCCGCAATGCGCGGATTGCGAAGAGCCAGCAAATTAAAGATATCAAGGAGGATGTCAAACACCTCCGGTTCAGATTGCCGCTCCGGCCACAGCCCGGTTGTCAGTTCAGCAATAAAATTCGCATAGGAGAGTCTGGTCAGATCTTCACGGATCGGACGGAACGAAGTCCGTACTTCGCACTGTTTAACCGAATCCATTCCCCGGCCGGCAACCATTGCTAAACTTAAATGGGAAAGCGGCTGCAGCCCTCCCCCTAACTTGCTTTTAGGTTTACGGGCACCATATACCATAGCCGTGACAATGCCATAGTCACGTGAAAATAAAGTGACCACCCTGTCAGCAGCGCTCCAGTCGCGTGCTGCTAACAGAATGGCTTCAGTTTGATACTCTAATGCCATCTGACCTCTCGCAATAAATTATTCCAATAAAATTCCGGCCCATTAAGCTCTGTTGACTCATCCGCAGACCCATGTTGGCCGGGGTGACAATCTAAACATGCACGATAAGCAAGGTAAGCATCGATATTACCGGTACTTAAAAAAATCTCCCACATTGTTTCCCGTAATAACACTCGCCATCATCCCTTCACACGTATATTGACAGGCAGGACAGACACAGACCTATTAAATTAACCCTACGCCTCGCCAACTGTTTCCAGTGGAAAAAGCGGTACAGCCTTAACTCTTACAATTCTAAACCCAGTAACGCGGAGTACCTCAAACGAATAATGACCGATAGCTACGTTGTCGCCCGTTTCAGGGCGACGCCCCAGCATACCAAAGATATAGCCGCCAAGAGTATCTTCCTCATGATCCTCCAACTGGATATTGAGCAGTTCGGTTACATCATCAAGCAGTACCCGTCCGTCAAACTCGTAGCTGCCGTCGGCAAGCTGCTGGACTTCGATATCCTCGACAACATCATGCTCATCCTGGATATCACCGATAATTTCTTCAATGACATCCTCAAGGGCGACCAGACCGGCAGTACAGCCGTATTCATCGACAACAACCGCCAGATGAGTGCATTTCCGGCGCATAACTTGCATCAGATGGGCTACCGACATACCTTCCGGTACTACTAATATCTCCCGAACGATTGATGTTAAGTCACGCTCACCGCTTTGACCGATGCCAAAATCCATCAAATCACGGATATGAACCATGCCGATAATGTGGTCTTTATCCTCTACACACAGTGGATAACGGGTATAGCCTGTTTCCCTTACTACTCGCATATTTTCTTCAAAAGGGTCGTCAGCAAACAGACAAATCATATCTTGTCGCGGCACCATAATCTCTCTGACCAGACGGTCAGCAAAATCAAAAACGTTGTCAATCAGTTCACTTTCCATCTGATTGAGCACACCACCGCGGTGACTGGCACTTACAATCATGCGGAGTTCTTCTTCGGTGTGTGTAAGATTGACTTCATTTGTAGTTTTAACACCTATCATGCCTAATATTAATTTGGCGGTACGGTTAAATAACACGATGACAGGGTAACCAAGCTTGTGGAAAATGTATAATGGCCAAATACACGTAAGTGCTATGCTCTCTGCCTGTTGAACAGCCACCGCCTTCGGCACAAGTTCTCCTAAAACAACATGCAAAAAAGTAATAAAGATAAAGCCTAGTGCAATACTTATAGTACTGATCATCCATTCGGAAAGAGGGAAATAAGCAAGCAAAACCGGCTTTATTAACGATGATATTGCCGGCCCGCCTAACCAGCCAAGAGCTAAGGAAGCTAAGGTAATACCAAGTTGGGTTGCTCCTAAATAAGTGTCAAAAGCAGTTATAACCTTTAAGGCCAGCTTAGCCCTGCCGCTGCCTTGATGAGCCAGTTCTTCCAGACTGGCTTTACGCAGCTTAACGAGTGAAAATTCTATGATGACAAAAAAAGCATTTAACAGAACAAGTAGAAAAACCCCTCCCAGTTTAACTAAACTGAATAAAGGCGAATCGATAACGCATCTCTCCCTAGTTATTGGAATCATTACCACGGGGCATAACTGCACCGGCGGTAATAACATATTGCAATGCACTTTCACTCGTTACATCTAAATGTATTATGTCCCGTCGTGGTATGATAATATTAAAGCCGGCAGTCAGATTAAGGCTCATAGGAACAAATACGCAGACGTGCTCTTCGGAAAATTTACTCGCCAGCGGAGCTGAAAGCTCCGACATAACAAACCCCAGAGATTTAGCGCCAGTATGCGGATAGGGAACCAATACAGCATTTTTCAATAGTTTTTGTGATTCAAATACAGCCGTAGATAACTGCTTGACGCTATTATAAATAAATTTCACTACAGGAATTGTGCCGACAAGTCGCTCGCCATACCCAATAACTCTGCGTAACAGCCAGTGTGAAGACAGCCAGCCAAATATAACAATGAACATTAAAACGATGACAAGGGCCAATCCTGGAAAATAAACAGGCAAAAATTGTCCTAACAAATACTCGGTAAACGAAAAAATATTTTTAATGACGAAGGCTGTAATTGCGATTGGCACAATTATAATCAGGCCATTAATAAAATATTTATAAACCCATTTCATTATTCATCCCTCCTTACAAATGATACCATTAAGCACGGCATTGGTCAATAAATGAATAGGGCTGCCGCAGGCGGCAGCCACAAAAAAACTACTCTTCAATTATTCAAAGCCAAAACTTTTTAATACGGTGGCGCGATTACGCCAGTCTTTTTTTACTTTAACCCATAAATCAAGATATACTTTCGAACCCAGAAGATTCTCAATATCAGCTCTTGCCAGCCGCCCAATATCTTTGAGCAGGCGGCCACCGGCTCCAATGACAATGCCTTTTTGTGAATCGCGCTCGACATAAATGACAGCTCTAACATACAAATCATCATTTGCTCTGGTAGTAATTTCTTCAATATCAACAAGAATCGCGTGGGGAATTTCCTCTTTTGTAAGATGCAGCACTTTTTCCCTGACAAGTTCGGCAATTACGAGACGTTCCGGCTGGTCGGTAATCATATCTTCGGGGTAATACTGTGGTCCTGGCTGCAAATAAGTTTTGATTTCGCTAAGAAGCCCGGCGAAATTAGTATGTTCAAGCGCTGAAATAGGTACAACTGCGGCAAATTCAAATTGCGAAGTATATTTTTTAATAATCGGCAGCACATCGCTCTTGGCAATCCGGTCAATCTTGTTGACTGTAAGAATGATGGGGGCGCGGGTGTTAGCCAGATTTTCCAGAATATAACGCTCACCAGGTCCTAAATCAGCTGTTGCGTCGACAACAAATAAGATAACATCTACTTCGCGTAACGAGCCTTCGGCTGCGCGCAGCATGTATTCGCCCAGCTTATGCTTGGGTTTATGAATACCAGGAGTATCGATAAATATAATCTGAGCATCCTGCTGGGTAAGGACACCCATAATCTTGTTTCTGGTAGTTTGTGGTTTGTCAGACATAATGGCCACTTTTTGTCCGATCAAGCTGTTCATCAGCGTTGATTTACCGACATTAGGGCGGCCAATTACTGCTACAAATCCGGATTTATAATTTTCTGTATTCACGGTTATCACCATCTTTTTTACTTTTGTAGAAATGGCCTTGAGTAAAGCTAAAAGGCAATAGCTCAGCAATTGAAACTGTCAATTGCCGGCCTTTTATGTTTGCTAATACGATATGATCGATATTGAATTCTGCCATTACTTGCCTGCAGGCGCCACACGGCGATACCGGTTCAGCTGTGTCGGCCACAGCCGCTAGCGCCACAAGCTTTGTTTCACCTTCGGATATTGCTTTAAAAATAGCCGTACGCTCCGCGCAATTTGTCAAACTATATGAAGAGTTCTCAATATTGCAGCCTGTATAAATACGGCCACTCTGACCCCGCACCGCCGCCCCTACCTTAAAGTTGGAATAAGGCGCATAGGCTTGTTCGCGGGCTTTAACGGCGGCATCAACCAGTTCGTCCATGCAATCCCACCTATTTAAAAAGTTTGTCTGCAAATAAAACATAGCCAACAGCTACTGCTGCGATAGCCTGCACCAGTACCGCTGCCGCCGCCACATCCTTGGCAGCTTTGGCCAAGGGGTGAAATTCAGGCGAAATTTTATCAACAATCGCTTCAAGCGCCGTATTAAATAGCTCGGCAGTTATGACACCGGCAATCGTCATAAATAAGACCGCCAGCTCTATATCCCTTAACTCTGCCTGCCAGGCCAAACTCAAGGCGGCTAGAGCCGCTACTAAATGAACCTTGATGTGGCGCTCCCGGCGCAAGCAATAAACGATGCCGGCTAAAGCATACCGGAACGCTGCTAAAACACGCATAGACATCCGTTATTGTTCACGGGTAATGCCAAGCAGGCTAAGCACATGCTCTTCTTCTTTACGCATCGCCAGCTTGTCTTGCTGCTCTTCATGGTCATAGCCAAGAAGGTGCAGCATGCCGTGAATCGTTAAATACGCCAATTCACGATCCAGACTATGACCGAATTCCTCGGCTTGACGGGCAGTCGTCTCAAGCGAAATAATGATGTCTCCGAGCAAGATTTCAAGATCGTTGGGAGCGTCAGTAATGTCTGGCTCACTGTCATCGGCGCCCTGCTCATTCATCGCAAACGACAATACATCGGTAGGCATATCTTTGCCACGGTACTGGCAGTTAAGCTGACGAATATACTCATCATCAGCCAGTACAACACTGACTTCAGTTTGCAGTTCCAATCCGTAAACATCAGCAGCCTTATTTAGTACTTGCGTCACCATTCGTTCCATGGCTGGTGTTAGTGTTATCTTTTGCTGCAGGTTGTTTATTAGTATTTCCATTCTTGGCTTTTCTCCTCTCAAGCTCTTTCAAAGTTTCAGGGTATTCAATCCGGGTGTGAAACATGCTGGATAATAGCTTGATGTACACATCGCCAATAATTTTAAGGTCCCTTAACGTCAAGTTGCAGTCATCCAACTGGCCTTCCTGCAGCCTCGCTTTAATCATTTTCCGCACAGTAGCCTCAATGCGATTTACGTTAGGTTTATTAATTGAGCGCACAGCTGCTTCACATGCATCGGCCAACATGATAAGCGCCGCCTCTTTACTCTGTGGCGTAGGACCTTCATAGCGGAAATCTTCTTCGATAACGCATTCGCCATGTTCGTTTTCAGTCGCCTGTTTATAAAAATACGACACCAGCATCGTACCATGATGCTGAGCAATGATGTCTGTGATTACTTGCGGCAGCTTATAATCCCGGCATAAATCAAGTCCGTCCTTTATGTGCGAAGTGACAATCAGCGTGCTGAGCGACGGAGCAATCTTATCATGGGGATTTTCGCCGCCGGCCTGATTTTCTATAAAAAAATACGGTCTTTTGATCTTCCCAATATCATGATAATATGCACCTACCCGCACAACTACAGGGTCGGCGCCAACTGTGACGGCAGCCGTTTCAGCCAAATTGCCAACAAGCACGCTATGGTGATAAGTGCCTGGTGCGTCTAGCAGCAACCGCTGCAATAGCGGATGATTTGGTTTTGCCAGATCGAGTAACTTAATCGGGGTAGTAATATTAAAAGCATGCTCAAGATAAGGCAATAGGCCTGTTGTAATAACGGCCGCTGCGATACCACTGATAGCGCCGTATAATCCCTGAAGCAATATCGTAGTCGTACCGCTAAACTGCTGAATAAGTCCTGTCGCACTGATGACAAGAAAGTTAACAGCAGCAATCGAAACGCCTGCCCGAATTAGGCTATAGCCGTGAACCATTTTAGTGACACTGAACACACCGGCCATGCCACCGATAAGCGTTACGGCCACAGCGCGCAAATCATAATCAGCGATAACGCCGAACAACATGGCCATGATAACACTAACGACCAGTCCCACCCTGCCATTAACCAAAATAGCCGCCAACAATGCGCCGGCTGCCACCGGCGCAGTAAAATCAGAGTAATAATGAGCCGCCTTGCCAATTAGTAAAGTGACTAAAATAATAAGCCCCAATAAAAGTATATGCATGTCATTTTCATATACATCATGTGCAAATTGATATAAATACCCAAGAAAAAGACCCATATTTAAGAGCACAAAAATAGCAAGCCCTAAAATACGTACTTCGCTGATACTGCCAGCATAAAGTCCTAATTCCTCCATGACATGAATCTGCTCATTTGTGACGACATCGCCACGTCTTACTAAAACCTGCCCTTCCTTGACAGTCTCCCGAACAGGCTCAACATTATCCAAAGCAGCTTGCCTTCGTTTGTCTGTTTCGCGGACATTTAAGATAAAGTTTGGCCTGATCAGGGTTTGAGTAATACCGACGATTACAGCCTCGGTATTTTTGTCAATCCCTAATTTCTCCGCCTCCAGCACGACTTGCTTTCTGGCGATATCTAAATCATCAGCCTTAATGCCTCGCTGCAAAAATTCGTGTAGTATTGATAGAGTATACTTCTCAGCCTGCACTAATCCATCCCGATCCAGGCTAATAAGTCCATGAATGACTGCCGCCGGTAGATTGTCCAGTAAAACGGGCGTTAATTTCACTAGCTTCTGTTCATTAGTTGTCAGCAACTGATCTTCAGAAATCAGCCGGGTTTCCCGGAAAATAGCCCTGGCGTCCTCTTCGACCTTGGCAATGACAGCAACATCGAGATCATAGACAGTGGCAACGCTATCTAATACTTCCATTTCAAGTTTTTTGGTCTTGGCATTATCAACGAAAGATACTGTCCTGGGCGCCATTACATCCCGGTCACTGACTTGACCAGCCTGTAACGAGAATTTATTCGGAATAAAATCAGTCGACAGCGACAACATATAGAGAGCAAAAAAAAGCATGAATAATACAATCCTGCGCACTAATGGGCGGGCGTACACGCTGCCCTGTTGAACAAAAATTTGGCGCAACCTGTTATTAGCCGACATCATTGTTTTCAACTCCATACAAAATGTATTCAAAGTGAAAATGAATATTGAACATACTATTCTTATTCGTGACCATACTGTTCGTAAGCTTTGATGATCCGGCTGACTATTTCATGTCTTACTACGTCGCTTTCATTTAAACCGACCACTGCAATACCAGGTATATTTGCTAATACGGCCTGAGCATGCTTAAGTCCGGATTTAACGCCAGGCGGTAAATCAATCTGGGTTATATCACCAGTAACAACCATTTTTGAGCCAAACCCCATTCTGGTTAAGAACATCTTCATCTGCTCTGCCGTCGTATTTTGCGCTTCATCTAAAATAATGAATGAATCTTCCAGTGTTCGCCCCCTCATGTAAGCTAGAGGCGCCACCTCAATAATCATCTTTGCCATGTATTTCTGTACTGTCTCAACCCCCATAATATCATTCATTGCATCATAGAGCGGTCTGAGGTATGGATCAACTTTCTCCTGTAAATCACCAGGCAAAAAACCAAGCTTCTCCCCGGCTTCTACTGCCGGACGGGTTAAAATAATCTTTTCAACGTGCTTATTTTTTAAAGAAAATACTGCCATGGCAACAGCAAGATAAGTTTTCCCTGTTCCTGCAGGACCTATGCCCAAAGTAATATCATGACGGCGAATAGCTTCTAAATACTGGCTTTGACCTAGCGTTTTCGGTTTAATATGACGGCCTCTTGCCGTAACAAGTACGGTGTCGGCAAACATTTGATGAAGATACTCGGCCTGGCCGGCCATAATCAAACGCAGACTATAGCGTACATCATGGCTTGTTACCGGATTTCCTTGCCGGTACAGATAGATCAGTTCAGTAAACAGGCGTACAAGCTGCTTAAGTTCCGCATCATCTCCATCTAAAAACAGTTCCGTTCCCCTGGCGGTTATTCTACTTGTAAACTGCGAGCTAATTAAGGCTAAATACTCGTCATTCCTGCCTAGAATTGCTACTGCTTCTTTTGTGTCGTCAAAGCTAATCCGCTTTTCCAAATAAATAGTGCCCCCTAATTCATTATTGGGAAATATTTATAGTTTGCCCGATGTCTTCGATTGTTTCCACACTGACTTTTACCCGCACAATATTCTCTTCCGTCGTTTTGAGAACCTCATAGTTTCGCGACAGCACTTGCGCTGACTCGGGAATGATATCCTGAACCACCTGCATTGCCTTGGCATGAGCCTCATTGCGTGCATCGTCCAAAGATTTTATCGTTTTGTGTGAAGTGACCTCATAGTATTGTTTAATTGTTGATTCGACAACGAAGACGCTATTCCTCCATCCAGGCAGTTGTTTATGGATAATCTCCGTTTCAAACTCGGCAAATGGCTGATCCCGTGTTGTATTGAAGGCAAGCTCACTGCTGCCGATTTTTAACAATATAGCGGCCTGCCGGTTGCCTGTCCGGGTAACATGTGTTGCTTCAAGTCCTGTTTCAGCATAGCTCTCATACCATACCCGGGCTTTAATAATCCCTTTCGCCCTGACGAGTTCTGGATCTGTACTAGCCGCTTGTGGCTGGCCTTGGACATCAGTCGGTGTTAGCCCAGATGCAAACCCTTTTATCAATAGATCACCTTTTTTTACCGTATCGCCTTTTTTTACTGCCGGCTGCCCGGCTAACGCGATCAACTCGGCAATGACCCCATCCTTACCGGCAACAATATTAGCTGGTGCCTTATCCTCCTGCTTGGGCATTGTTTTCTCGACAATTTCAATCACAGCCCGGGTGCCTGTAAAGGTAACTCCTACCCAGGCTACTTCCGGAACATTTAATAATATTTCCCGCTCAAGCAATTTACTATTAATTCCATCTTTAACAGCTCCCGGTTTTAACCCATACTGGCTTGCGACATTGAGTATTGTTTGCTCTGGCATAGTTTTTAGTCCGGTAACCTCAACAAACCAAACATAGGAAGACAGTACATTCAGCAAAATAATAAATAAACAGGCACCGGCTATCATCATCTTTCTGCGTTTAATACGCTTTACGACAAAGGGCAGGCCGCGGTGAGCCATTACTACTATTTTAGTCCGGCTACGCGCAACAAGCGGCCGTATTCTAAAGAAATCGTCAAGACCTATCCAGGCAATCAAATCTTCCTTTGTTTTAGTTATTCCCCACAATAAAATATTGTCAGCAATACATAGATTGATAAATCTTTCGGGCATTGATCCAATTATGCGAATTTTTACAGCACCACGAAGATAATTGGCATTAAATATCATAGGTAATCCCCCGCACTACTCCTTCTACTAATATTTGCTCAGCTTGCAAGTTTCCTAATGTGAGGTTTTCACCCTGGACAAATAACTCACCCTGGTTAAGCTTGATCCGGACAAGTGAAGGGGTATATTCGATAATCCCTTTATGATTTTCAACAAGTAATTGTTGATTGCCAAGCATCGTTATTCTGGGTAAATCAAGCACTATATCCTGTGGTATATCAAGAAATCCGGCCAATGACTGCAAATTACCTTTACGGCGCAACATAACAATCCCCCCTCATATACAAATGTATGCCTAAGAGCAGGCTCATTAGTACATGAAGAGGGAAGTATTTACAGACGGGCCAGATACTCATCAAATTTATGAACTTTAACTGGTGCAGCAAATCGCATATAGTTTGTAGCCACAATCAGTTCACCACAATCGAGATTTTTAATCTCATTACGCTGCTGCAGAATATCTTTGCGACACATGGCTTCCAACTTGCCCCTGTCAGATTTTGAAGCCAGCCCCAAGATAAACAGAGTATTTAGCTGTGACAGCACTTTGTCGGCCAGTAGCCGGGGCTGCTGATCAACAACACAGAGGCCAATATTGAATTTCCGTGCTTCACTGACTAGGCGGGCAAAAACATTTTGACTGCTTTGTTCTTTCTTGCCTAAAAATCGGTGCGCCTCCTCCAGTACGATAAGTACCGGCTTGACCAACGAGCGCTCGGCATCAGTCTTATTAGCATAATGCATTAACATTTTTTTTGATAATAGTGTAGACAAAGCCTGTTCACCAATAGGTGAGATATTTTTCAGCTCGACCAAAACTACTTTCCCCTGTTCCAACTCTGACATTATTTGCTGCGTGGCCGTGTTGCCGGCAAAGTCATCTTCTTTGTCAATAATATTTAATTCTTGCTCCAAATTCCAGCAGATGCTCTTAATCTTACTGATTGTACGTGATTGAAATTTCTGTCCGGTACAACCGGCTAATTCTTCAATGATATCTGCAGCATCATATTTGAGAACATAATCCATCCAGCGGTCTTGCCACACAGATGACAGCTTATAAATAGCATCCAACTGCGGCTCGCTAAATGTTGCACAGGCCGTAATATCCTCAGGATCAACCTCGCCATAGTTAAGCACGAGTTTTTGAACATTGCTGCGCTCAGGTTCCGGCTGTGTATTATATACGACAAGCCGTTCGTTCACCCGAGGATGCATTGACAAATCACGGTAATACTCATTATGGACATCGAAGATTAACAGACCATAATTTTCACTGTCGATTACCGAACTTGAAAGCACTTTAACAAGGTTACTTTTCCCAGAACCTGTCGTGCCAAAAATGCCGATATGTTCAGTTATTGCCTTGGAGCCAAATATGCCTACAGGTAATTTGAGCACTGCGCGACCACTTTTTAAATAACCTATTTCAAGGTCGCCTTTCATTTCATCAAGTAAAGCCGTATCATCTGCAGCCAGTCCGCGGACTTCGCAAAAAAAATCGGGGCACGTTTTCGGATTAAATAGCTGCCCCTGCGCATCGGCATAACAAAGCTGTTCGGCAATCCCCAATTTCACCGTGTGGTTGCCGCCTAAATAAAAATCTAATTCCTCCTGATCGGCCACTTTTCCGTTTTCATCAAGTTTACTCATTAAGTAACTGACACCACTCATACCTGACCAGCGTGATTTAATTTTAAAATCATAGGCCCGAATATAAAATCGGTCGTCATTTTTACCTTCAACCACTAAAATATCGCCAAAATCAACATCTTGATTAGGCGCAACGACAAATTCCATATAGGTACCTTTAGCATAAGTAAGGCGGCCTTTATACTGTTGCATATGTTTGCCCCCTTGATAAATAATTTACTCGTGATTTTAGTGTGCGCCAAAAATAATAAAAAAACCAGGGGAAATATTATCCCCTGGTTTTTAAATATACAAAAATTCCAATTTATATCCTATACTATTTACGAGTTCGCCATATTGGCCGATAAGCACGCGGCGGCTGGAGTATTTCTGAAAAAATCAAGCCGTTTTTTACCGTCTGAGGCGAAAGCTTCCCTTGCCAGGGCGGCACAGGTCCTATCGTATGCGGCATATTTACCGCTGCCGGCATCGACACCACCGTTTGCGGCGAACCAGCCGTTTTTTTGAGTGCTGCGACTGCGGGCTCAGTAATGAGCTGTGGAATATGCTTAAATGTACCTTTAGCCGGTTTTATCTCAATTGACTGCGGCTCTCTGTCCGGGAGATCGGGATACTGATACTCTTTAGGATTTTTCCGTTTTTTTAATAGCTCCGGCACCAAATACAGCGCTAACATCAACAATAAAGGAATTAAGGCATCCATAGCTTCACCTGCCTATTTCTTGTCGTCTTCCGTCTTGGGAGTTATATCGAGCGGAGCTGCCTTAGCAATAGTTTCACGCATCTGGGTATCGGCCAGCACATTGTTCATATTGTAGTAATCCATAACACCCATACGACCTTCTTTTAACGCGAATGCAAGCGCTTTAGGCACATCGGCCTGGGCTTCGACTACTTTAGCCTGCATCTCTTGTGTATAGGCGCGCATTTCCTGCTCTCGGGCCACAGCCATAGCCCGTCGTTCTTCGGCTTTTGCCTGAGCAATACGCTTGTCGGCTTCAGCCTGGTCTGTCAAAAGTTCCGCACCAATATTGCGGCCGACATCAACATCGGCTACGTCAATCGATAGTATTTCAAATGCGGTGCCTGAATCCAGACCCTTAGTCAACACAGTACGCGATATATGGTCAGGATTAGCCAATACTTCTTTATGGTCATCTGTCGAACCTACCGTTGTAACAACACCTTCACCAACACGGGCGAGAATTGTAGCTTCACCTGCGCCGCCGACGAGACGGTCAATATTTGCTCTTACCGTGACCCGGGCTTTTACTTTTAGTTCAATACCATTTTTAGCCACTGCAGAAACAAACGGGGTTTCGATAACTTTGGGATTTACACTCATCTGCACAGCCTCAAGTACATTCCGACCAGCCAGATCAATGGCGGCAGAGCGCGCAAACGGCAACGGGATTTCAGCCCGATGGGCAGCGATTAAAGCATCAATGACCCGGTCGACATTACCACCGGCCAGGTAATGAGCCTCAAGCTGATTGACATTGACATCAAGACCTGCTTTGTTGGCTTTAATCAAAGGCATGACGATCTGACCGGGCGGAACCCGCCGCAGCCGCATACCGACAAGCGTAAAGATACCGACATTGACTCCGGCCGCCAAAGCTGAAACCCACAGGCCAAGGGGCACAAAGTGAAGAAAAATACTAATAGCGACAATCACCAGGATAACAAGAAGACCACTACCAATTAAAGCTGTCATTTACTACCTCCTAATATTCATTATTTAGTATCAACTAGACGTACGACAATTCTGTTTCCGGTTACACTCACCACCTTAACAAATTTGTTGGGTTCAATAAACTGGCCCTCAGAAACTACATCAAGTTGAGCACCATCGATCATCATCGTCCCTGCCGGACGAAGTCCTGTCGGCGTTATGCCGGTTTTACCCAGATACTGACTATAATCGAGGCTAGTGCTAAAACCGGCGCTCTTCGTCGCGGCATCTTTTAAAATTAATCGCGACCACAGCTTGCTTGCCGGCAGCCGCTTGGCCAGTACTAAGAATATGACGATAGCGATAATCAAACTGATGGCCAGCATATTAATGGCCGCGGCGTTTGCGCCCAGCGTTAAAAAAAGACTAGCAAAGATCGCTATTATGCCGCCAAGACCAAATATACCTAAGCCCGGAGTATAAAGTTCAAACAGGATTAGCAGAATACCACCGACGAACAAGATAATTTCCAGCCAACCGGCAATACCGGTAATCCACTGACTACCGAAAAACAACAGTGCCGCAACTGAGCCAATGAGCGCGGCAACGCCCATACCGGCTGTCTTAATCTCGGTCAGTACCGCCAAAAATATTATGGTCATCAAAAATGACTTGACGGTAGGATTAGACAGCCATCCCGCCATTTTTTCCTGCCATCCCTGTGAGTACTCAACGACCTCTACTCCTGCCAGACCAAAATGAGCTAACACGGCTTCCCTGTCTGGCGCCACAACGTCGGCATAGCCTACATCAATCGCCTGATAGTCAGTTAAGGCCAGTATTTGCCCCGGTTCAGCATAACCCGGAAAACCGAGTGATTTATCAACCATAGCTTCAGCCACGCGAGGGTTGCGCCCGGTACGGTTGGCAGTCGCTGCAAACTCAGCTTTTAAGGCGGCGACAGTCTTCTCAGTAGTCGGAATGGGCTCCGCCGCGCCAATGCTGCCTCCAGGGGCAATGGCAATATGCTTATGAGAAAGCGTGATAAGCGCCCCTGCCGACCAGGCACGGTTCTTGACATAGCATATTGTCGTGACTGGCGAATTGATAATAACATCCCTGATGCTTACGGCAGCATCAACTAGACCACCAAACGTATCAATTTCTACCAAAACAGCCTGGGCCTGCTTGCTGTCGGCATCAGCCATAGCCTTGCGGACAAGGGCCGCTTGACCGCCATCGATTTCCCCCTTAATCGATATGCTGATTACCGGTCCGGCTTCAGCCTGTACATGCCTGTCCACGGCAAGCATAGTAACGAGCGTTACGATTGCTATCAGCATTATCTTAAAGTAAACTGACTGCCTCATATATAATTCCTCCAGTCACAGATTATTACCATTTTTAACCTGCTTAACCTGTATTAGTTTATTCGACAACTAGGAGCATCGTTCCTGTATAACACAAAATATTAGTTATCGAAATGAGAAATTTTTATCCATCATAGTCTTGACTTGTCGAATAATGTATGTTATTGTCATATCAGGGATTTGTGAAGCTAATATGACACTTTTTTTGTACTGATTGGACTTTATCTAGCACTATATAGATATACGTTGCTGCAACATAAATACTACTTGCGCTGTAGACGCTGTAAGATTCACACTCGCTTCACAATAAATTACCAAAATAAGACGAGCTTATGCTTGTCTTATTTTTTATATAATCAACAAGTGCAACTTTCAATTTTATAGGTAAGGACGACTACGAATTATACCGACGTCTGAAAGGCTTGGTATAAGTCTTTCCCTATTAGTTTCCTTTTAAACTAAAATCCGGCGTTCTTAGCGCCGGATTTAAATCTGTTCTACTTATTTAAGAACTCGCGTACTACATTATTTACCAATTTACCGTCTGCACGGCCTTTAACTTTTGGCATCAATACAGCCATAACCTTGCCCATATCCTTGGCGCTTGCAGCTTGAGCCTGTTGAACAGCTTCGGCTACAAGAACGCGTACTTCTTGTTCGCTCAATTGTTCAGGAAGGTACTGCATCAGAATGTCGATTTCTTGTTCAATTGTTTTCACCAAATCAGGACGGTTACCCTTATTAAACTCTTCGATCGAATCCCGGCGCATTTTGACTTCTTTCGCCAGTACATCCAGAACTTCCTCTTCAGAAAGTTCTTTCCTTTTGTCAATTTCTACATTTTTGATACCGGCACGAACCATACGTATAACGGAGAGCCTAAGTTTCCCAGCTTCCTTATCTTTCATGGCCTGCTTCATATCTTCGAGCAACTTGTCTTTAATAGACATGCATTAATACCTCCGAAACTAGTTAAACTTACGTTTACGGGCTGCTTCGGATTTCTTCTTGCGCTTGACACTGGGTTTCTCATAATGCTCGCGCTTTCTTACTTCCGCAAGAACCCCAGCTTTTTGGCAGGTGCGCTTAAACCGACGGAGTGCACTGTCAAGCGTTTCATTTTTGCCTACTTTTACTTCAGACATCTGATCTCCCTCCCTCCACTAGAACCATTACGAGGAAGTGTACTTGAATAACATACACCTAAACATTATAAACCAAATCAGGGAATATTGTCAATATTAACCCGGGGGCCAAGTCATAAAACGACCACCTAAAATATGATAATGAAGATGATACACAGTCTGACCGCCATTATCTTTAGTATTAACCACTAGGCGGAAACCATCTTCAGCCAGGCCCGCTGACGCAGCTATTTGGGGAATTGTTATCATAATATGCCCTAATAGTGCGGCATCATCAGGCGTAGTCTCCAGAATGTTGGCAATGTGCTTTTTGGGTATGACCAATATATGTACAGGCGCAACGGGATTAATATCAGCAAACGCAATAAGCTGTTCGTCCTCATAAACGGCATTAACTGGAATAGCTTTTGCCGCAATTTTACAAAATATACATTCCTGCTGCATGATGAATTTCCTCCGCACTCGATAGTTTTATCTATTTACTATCTAAAAGTAATATTCTGCCTGCTTTCACAAATTCCTTCCGAGAAAATGGGGAGGCAAAAAATTTTATCCAATTATTTTGCCCCAAATACCATCCCGGTAGCGGCGTTCAAGCATAACAGGCTTGATTTTCCCCAGGTTATCTTCATTGCCACCGTCGGCATAGACACGTATATAGTTGCCGGTCAGTCCTGACATTAATCTCCGCATTTCGGTAGATTCAAACAACACGCCTAGCTTTTGACCAATAAAGGACTGGATAAATAGTTCTGCTTGCTGGTCTGCGATCTGCTGCAACTTATGGGCTCGCCGTTTTTTTTCAGCTTCCGGTATTTGTGCAGTATATCCGGCAGCCGGTGTACCTGTCCGTCGAGAATACGGAAACACATGTATTTTGGCAAATGTGAGAGATTTGACAAAAGCTAATGTATTTTCAAACATTTCTTCTGTTTCACCAGGAAAACCAACAATGATATCAGTAGTAATAGCAATTGCCGGTACCCGCGCTTTGATGCCGGCAATTAACGTCCGATACTGATCTGTCGTGTAATGCCTGTTCATTGCTTTTAAAACGGCATCATCGCCGGACTGCAGCGGCAGATGCAGGTGCGGACAAAGACGACTATCTGTTTGCATTAATGAAATTAACCTATCCGACACCTCGACAGACTCAAGCGAGCCTAATCGCACGCGCATTAGCCGACTGCCGCCGGCAGCTAAAACAGTCCTAACGGCATCAAACAGCGTAATTTCTTGTCCGTTACTCGTCAAGTCACGCCCGAAAGCTCCCAGGTGGATACCGGTAAGCACTATTTCCGTAAAGCCGGACGAAACTAGCTTTTCGGTTTCCGCGGCAATACTGGCAAGCAGCCTTGATCGCAGCGGGCCGCGGGCGTAAGGAATAATGCAGTACGTACAAAAATTGGTGCAGCCTTCCTGAATCTTAAAGAAAGCCCGAGTCCGATCCGGCCGGGAAAACAAGGGAATATCTTCAAATTGCTTCGCCTGCATAATATCAGTGACAGCATTGACCTGAGCCGTGCGGTTATTAGCCGCCGCTGCTTCTACGAGTTCAACGATTCTGACCCTGTCCTGAGTACCGACAATAACATCAACGCCGGAAATTTTAGCTACCTGGTCGGGTGAAACCTGCGAATAGCAGCCGGCAACCGCGATGATGGCATTAGCATTCTGCCGACTAGCCCGCCGGATGAGTTGCCGGGACTTTTTCTCACCTAGGTTAGTCACCGAACAGGTATTAACGACATAAACATCGGCTGGCTTGTCAAAATCAACGATCTCATACCCTGCAGCTTTAAATAAGCCTTCCATTACTTCAGTTTCAAACTGATTTACTTTACATCCCAGTGTCGTAAATGCTACTTTTGCCAACTAGTACCTATCCTCCCAGATCGCCGCACTCGAACATGACAGCCGATAATGCAGCCAAAGCGGCTGTCTCAGTGCGCATAATTCTCGGCCCCATTGTTACAATTTTAGCGCCGTTTGCCTGGCATAAGTTAACTTCATCAAGACTAAAGCCGCCCTCAGGACCAATGAACAGCAAGTACGTCTGCCTCACAGTTTCAGCAAGCGTCTTTTTTAATCCTCGGCAAGCTTGTCCCTCATAAAGCATAATTTTACTAGCATGAGCAAACTCATTGCAAGTAAAAATATCGGTCAAACGGGTGACAGGATATATTAAGGGAATAGAACTCCTGCCACATTGTTTGGCGGCTTCACGAGCAATCTTTTGCCAGCGGACTACTTTGTCAACCTGCTTAGCCCGATCATACTTAACTACACAGTGATCTGTCGTAGCCGGAATTATGCCAGCCACACCAAGCTCTACCGATTTTTGTACAATAAAGTCCATTTTCTCGCCCTTAGCTAAACCTTGTACCAGCCAAACGGCAACCGAAGGTTCAGATATGTCGGCAATGAGCTCTACAAGCTTGAGATGTACAGTTTGGCTGTTTGCGTTGGTAATTTCGGCTTTGCCGGTCTTTCCATCCGTTCCGGCTACTAGCAGCATATCGCCAGCCGCCAATCTAAGCACCAAAGCAATATGCCGGGCATCGGCGCCATCAATAACCATCTCATCAGCAATAGGTGCATTTATAAAGAAGCGGCGCATATAAGCGCCTCCTTAACAGCGGGTGGCCATAATGGCCACCCAGCCGCCTTCTTCGATAACTTTATCGACGACAAATCCCTGTTCAATCAGAGCTTCCGTAACGTCGCCCAAGCGCTCAGCAATAATGCCGCTGGCTATAAAAATTCCATTTTCGGCCAGCCTAAGATGGGTGTCAGGCAGCATCTTGATAATAATGTCGGCAATAATGTTAGCAACAATCACATCGGCCTGACCTTCAACGCCCGTGAGAAGATCACCCTGGATAACTTCAACAGTCGCTAAAACACCATTAACAGCAACGTTTTCTTTGGCCGTTCGCACCGCTACCGGATCAAAGTCAATAGCCTGCACACAGGATGCGCCAAGTTTTGCGGCTGCCACTGCCAGTATTCCAGAACCTGTACCGACATCGAAGACAGTCTGATCCGGCTTGATAATATCCTCCAAGCAGCGGATGCACATAGTTGTCGTGTGGTGAGTACCTGTGCCAAAGGCCATGCCAGGGTCGAGTTCGATGACAAGATCACCGTCAGATGGCACGTATTCTTCCCATGTCGGTTTAATAACAATCCGTTCACTGACCCGTGTCGGATGAAAGTAGTCTTTCCATGATGATGCCCAGTCTTCTTCTTGCACTTCGCGGCAGTTAATTGAGCCGCGCCCCTTGTCGAGGTTATGCTCATGCAAATGGTTTACACGCTCTTCAAATACTCTTAGCTTATCGTCTAGGAGCTCGTCAACAGGCAGATACGATTTGATCGTTACTACTTCTAGATTAGCTTCTTCGGGGATGTCACAGTAATCCCATTCTCCGGAACGCCGGTAATTATTAACCAGTTCAGGGTCTTCGATTACTACGCCGCTTGCGCCCAGATCATGGAATATATCGGCTACTGCTTCCATAGCCTCATGGGAGGTTTGAATGCTGATTTCAGCCCATCTCATGCGCATCACCCCTTAATTATCTTAGCAAATAAATTATAACATACAAAAAGCATCTTTAAACTTTTTGAAAAAACCTTTTTCTTCTGCTGTGGGATCTGCACCACCTGCTTCAGCAAACTGACGCAAAAGTTCCTTTTGGCGATCAGTCAATTTCTTGGGAGTTACTAATTTAACGCGCACATGCTGATCACCGCGTCCATGCCCGCGCAAATGCGGAATTCCCTTGTCCTTGATTCTAAACACTGTACCTGTTTGGGTACCCTCCGGTATCTTCAGCTTGACTTTCCCGTCAAGAGTAGGCACTTCAATTTCATCACCTAATGTAGCCTGAACAAAATTGACGGGTACTTCGCAAATAACATCGACACCTTCACGTGTAAACAGTTTGTGCTGTTTTACAAAAAGATAGACATACAAATCACCTGGAGGGCCGCCACGTTGTCCCGATTCCCCTTCATGCGCCACTCTAAGCCGTGAGCCATTATCTACACCGGCCGGAATTTTAATTTTAATTTTTCGTCTAGCGCGGACTTTGCCTCGCCCTTTACACTCTTTACAAGGCGTTTTAATAATTTTACCTTCCCCACGGCAACGCTCACACGCACGGACGTTGACCATCCGGCCAAACGGAGTGTTTTGCGTTACCTGGACCTGGCCTGTACCCCGGCACTCAGGACATGTTTCAGGATGCGTTCCCGGCGCCGAGCCTGATCCTTGACAGCCGCTGCAATCTTCGGTGCGCGGTACTTGAACCTCTGTTTCCAACCCAAAAGCAGCGTCCTCAAAGCTGATCTCCATGTCATACCGTAAGTCGGCCCCTCGTTCCGGACCTGCATTATGGCCGCCGCCAAACCCAAAACCAGCCTGACCAAAGAACATATCAAATATATCGGAGAATCCACCGGCGCCGGCGCCGCTAAATCCACCCCCGCCGCTAGCGGCATCAAACGCAGCATGACCAAATTGGTCATACTGCGCTCGGCGCTCAGGATTCGATAAGATTTCGTAAGCTTCGCTGATTTCTTTAAATTTTTCCTCGGCTTCCTTGGGATTATCACGGCTAACGTCAGGATGGTACTTGCGGGCTAACTTACGGTACGCCTTTTTTAATTCGTCTTCTGACGCTGTTTTGGCAACACCCAGCGTTTCATAATAGTCTCGCTTACTCACTCTACACCATCCCAAAACAAATTATTTCTTTTCGTCATCCACTACTTTATATTCGGCATCAACAACTTGGTCATCATGCTGAGCGCCAGACGCAGTTTGAGAGCCTTCCGGCCCGGCAGCTTGGCCTTCAGCCGGAGCAGCAGCTTGATACATAGCCGATGATAATTCATACAGCGGTTTTGTTAACGCTTCGGTATCGGCCTTGATAGCTTCAATATCACTGCCTTTCAAGGTCTCCTTAAGCTTGTCGACTGCCTGCTGGACTGCCTCGAGCATGGTCTTGTCGGCCTTATCGCCGAATTCGGCAATAGTCTTCTCAGCATTATATACAAGGGAGTCGGCATTGTTGCGGGTTTCGACTTCTTCTTTACGCTTTTTGTCTTCAGCAGCATGCGACTCGGCTTCTTTGACCATTCTCTCAACTTCATCTTTATCAAGGCCGCCGGACGAAGTAATGGTGATCTTCTGCTCTTTACCTGTTCCCAGATCTTTGGCAGAAACGTGAACAATACCGTTGGCATCAATGTCAAAAGTAACTTCTATCCGGGGCACGCCACGCGGTGCAGGCGGAATACCGGAAAGCTCAAAGCGTCCCAAGGTTTTGTTATAAGAAGACATCTCCCGCTCGCCTTGGAGTACATGGATGTCGACAGACGGCTGGTTATCGGCCGCTGTTGAGAACGTCTGGCTTTTGGAGGTAGGAATCGTTGTATTGCGCTCGATGATTTTAGTAAATACGCCGCCTAATGTTTCAATGCCCAAAGACAACGGCGTTACATCTAGCAGCAAAACATCTTTTACTTCGCCAACAAGCACACCGGCTTGAATGGCAGCGCCGACAGCGACGCATTCATCTGGATTAACGCCTTTATGCGGCTCTTTACCTAACGATTTTTTAATAGCTTCCTGCACTGCGGGAATACGAGTCGATCCACCGACTAAGATAACCTTATCAATATCTTTAGCCGACAGCCCGGCATCACTTAACGCCTGACGCGTCGGTCCCATTGTTGCTTCAACAAGATCAGCTGTCAATTCGTCAAACTTGGCACGAGTCAAGTTGATGTCGAGGTGCTTGGGGCCTGTTTGGTCTGCTGTAATAAACGGCAAATTAATATTAGTAGTCAGCACGCCAGATAATTCAATCTTAGCTTTTTCAGCCGCCTCTTTTAAACGCTGCACAGCCATGCGATCGCCTGACAAGTCAATGCCTTGCCCTTTTTTGTATTCGGCGATCATCCAATTCATGACACGCTCATCAAAGTCATCACCACCCAGACGGTTGTTGCCGCTTGTTGCCTTAACTTCGAATACACCGTCACCTAGCTCAAGAATAGAGACGTCAAATGTGCCGCCACCCAAGTCAAATACTAAAACAGTGTGGTCATTGCCTTTATCCATACCATAAGCCAATGCCGCCGCAGTCGGCTCATTAATGATCCGGAGCACTTCCAACCCGGCGATTGAGCCGGCGTCCTTAGTAGCCTGCCGCTGGCTATCGGAAAAGTAAGCAGGAACGGTAATGACAGCCTGCGTCACTTTTTCACCCAGATAAGCTTCGGCATCCGCTTTAAGTTTTTGCAGCAGCATCGCTGAAATTTCCTGAGGAGTATAGTCCTTACCCTCAATATTTACTTTATAATTAGTGCCCATATGACGTTTAATCGAGCTAACGGTACCATCGGGATTCGATACCGCCTGCCGCTTAGCGATTTGTCCAACTAAACGCTCACCATTTTTCGAAAATCCTATTACCGAAGGAGTAATGCGGCTGCCTTCCGGATTAGGGATAACAACCGGTTCGCCGCCTTCCATTACAGATACTACTGAGTTTGTCGTTCCAAGATCAATACCAATTACTTTTGCCATTGTACAATTCCTCCTTAAATTAATTCTGTGTTAGTTATTTGCTGCTACTTTCACCATGCTAGGACGGATAACCCTCCCATTGACTTTGTAGCCTTTTTGCAGTTCTTCAATAATCATGCCATCAGGCTGATTGGCATCTTGCATTCGCATCACTGCCTCGTGCTGAATCGGGTCGAACATATTTCCTACAGCATTAACAGGTTCTACACCTAAATCGAGAAGGACATTATTCAATTGCCTAAAGATCATTTCGACCCCTGTCGACAAAGTATTGACGTCAGTGGCGACGCTGGCGGTTGCCCGCTCAAAATTATCGACGACCGGCAATAAATTACCGATGATACGTTCAGTTACGATGATTGACAATTCTTCTTTTTCCTGCCGTGTACGTCGACGAAAGTTATCAAAATCAGCCTGTAGTCGCTTGTATCTTTCATTCATTTCATCAAGCAGCCGCCCTTTCTCATCAAGGGCGTTCATAATCTTTTTAATATCCTCGGGAATGCATATTTCAGCCTCCTCCCTGAGCGCTGCTTCAGTGTCGGTTAGTTCTTGCTCTAACTGTCCTTTTGCTTCTTCCTGTTTTTCATCCTGCTTTTCTTTTACCACCAAAACACACCTCCGCAAATTAAAAATCAGGTATACTGGTATCGGCTGCGCCAGCTTTCTGGGCATTAGCACCTTCTTCTTTTTTCTTGATGATTGTATCAATCCGCAAAATAGCTACAGCCACCTCACCAGCTGCTTTTATGGCATGAAGCTTAACCGGTACGGGATCAATGATTCCCCGTTCCAGCATATTGACTACTTCTCCTGTATCACAATCTATGCCGAGTGAGTCACAATCTTTCGCAGTTTGAGTCGTAACAACATCTTCAACCTTTTCCAACGGGTTAAAACCGGCATTTTCGACAATTTGCGATAAAAGCTGCTTAAGCGCATTAGTGACACAATCAAGACCATACGCCGACATGCCTTTGAGGCCTTCCCGATATTTGCCGACTTCTCTGGCCATAGCGATTTCGATTGAACCACCGCCAGGGACAAAGCCGCCTTTAACAGCCGCCTGCACACTTGCTGCCGCATCTTTGGCAATACGCTGGCGTTCTCCGACTATTTCTTCAGTAGAGGCCCCAACTAAAATGGTGGCCATCGGCTTGCCTTTACCTCCAACAACTCGTACTTGCTCAAGTTTTTCGTCCTGGTATACATTGACGGCAGTGCCCAAGTATTTTTCGATATCGGCCGATTCCTTTTTCAGACCCGTACGTTTAATCATCCGCGCACCGGTATGATTGGCCACCCGTCGCAGATCTTTCGTTGATACCCGTTCAATCACCATAATATTGGCATCGGTGAGCATTTCCTCAGCAACACTATGTACCCCTCTGTCAACCATGACAATATTAATGCCAAGCTCTATAATTTTTCTCACATTATTCTTGAAATCATCCTGAAAATCGATGTAGCGTTTAAAACCGGCTTCTGTGCTTAATGCCTCGTCTTCAATCTCCTCTGGTTCAAGCGCATCGTCAATCAATAACAGCTTTGCAGCTGTTACCTGCTCCGGCATTTCCTGGGTCATGCGTTCCCTGTCAATGATAACGCCCATAAATACTTCATTGTTAGCGCCGGCTTCTGCAGTGATAATTTCAGACAGCTTAAAGTTGCACTCATTAAGCTTTTCCATTCCAATCAATTTAGCCGCCTCAACAACCAGATCGGCAATATCATCATGTTCCCGCCCGGCAATCATGGCAATACTCCGGAGAATCGGATCATCAACCCGGCTTATTGTGCGGGCACGCTGCCTAACACCATCAAGGGCCTTGGCCACCCCATATTTAATACCTTCAATAACCCTGGCGACAGGTACACCGCGCATAACCTGGGTTACGCCGTTAGCTACCAAACTGCCGGCAATAATCGTGGCAGTTGTCGTACCGTCACCGACTTCAGCCTGCTGGGCTTTAGCTGCATTAATCAGCATTTTTGCCGCCGGATGGTTGACGTCCATTTTATCCAAAATTGTGACACCATCATTAGTAATAACAACCTCACCAAAACGGTCAACTAGCATCGTATCAAGCCCTTTAGGGCCGATAGTGCCTTCGACAGCTGAGGTAATTGCCCGAACCGCATTGGCGTTAGTTAACAGAGCGGCTAAGCGCTCATCGACATCGGCGCCGCCACCAGCTTGCTTCAAATTCATGAAATCCCCCCAGCTATAGCATCTTGTATTTTTTCAAAATTTCACCTAAATGACGTTGCATAAAATTCAGTACAGACATAGTCTTGCCATATTCCATTCTAGTCGGTCCAAGCACAGCCACGGTCCCAACAAACTGCCCGTCAATGCGGTAAGTGGCCTGGACAACACTGCAGTCGTGAATGCTTGTGTATTTGTTTTCCTGACCAATTGTAACAACGACGCCGTCGCTGTTAGCCATATGGAGAATATCACACAACACTCGGTCTTCTTCAAACATTGTCAATAGGTCTTTGACTTTATCAACATCCCTGAATTCAGGTTGATTCAGCATTTGAGTCGTACCGCCCAGATAAACCTTTTCTTGTTTCTCAGCGGTAAGGGCATGTTTTAACAGCGTAATCGCCCGTTCGAAAACGAGAGGATTAGGGAGTATTTCATTCTGGATATCTTTTAAAACCGGCACAGTAATCCGGTCAACAGTCAGCCCGCCCAAGCGGGAATTAATCGCGTTTGCCATGCGGATTAAGTCTTCATGGCAAAGCCCTTCAGGTATTTCAATAATTTTGTTTTCCAATAGCCCGGTATTCGTGACAATGACAACGATCGACCGTTGCTCATCAAGCGGCAGGAACTGAAGATATCTAAAGGTGCATTGCGATACCTGCGACGTCAGCAGCATCGACACATTTTTTGTCATGCGGGATAAAATTTTCACCGTTTCCTGAAAGACTTCTTCAATCCGGCGCGCTTTCATCTGGTAACAATTAGCAATAATTGCAATGTCGCTATCCGAAATTTGCGGCAACGCTAATAAGCAGTCAACATAAAATCGATACCCTTTAACTGATGGTATTCGACCGGAAGATGTATGTGGTTGTTCAAGATAGCCTAAAAGCTCCAAATCTGCCATTTCATTACGGATGGTGGCGGGACTGACCCCCAAGTTGTATTTGCGGGCAATCGTTCTTGAGCCGATCGGTTCGGCAGTGGATATATAGTCATCGATAATGGCCTGTAGGATTTTGCGCTTTCTTTCATCCAGCATCAACACACCCCCCTGTTGTTAGCACTCATACTCGTCGAGTGCTAACGCCTAATAAAAAAATACCACTACTTGGGTTTAATGTCAAGACAGTAGGCTTATTTACTCAGGCAAAAAATTACTAAAAACAATATTGCCAAGCTTCATACCCCTATTTGTCAGCCAAATTTGCTTATCATTTGTCGCTATCAGCTTTTGCTGCAGCATTTTTTCGCACACTGGGCCATAATGGCGAAAAAAATCAACATCAAAACGGCGGGCAAAGTCAGTTAATCCCATGCCTGCTGCTGTGCGCAAGGCCAGAAAAACAAATTCAGCCATCATTTGGCCGGGCGATAGTGTCTCTTGCATGACAACAGGCGAACGCCCGGCCATTACGGCATCGATATAACCCTGAATATCGGGTTCAGCACTTATCCGCTCTCCGCTTAGGAACGAATGGGCTGCAGCCCCGAGTCCCAGGTAAGGCTGATAATGCCAATATTTCAAGTTGTGGCGGCATTCCATTTTCGAATAAGCGAAGTTTGAAATCTCGTAACGCGCCAACCCTTGCCGTGGTAAATAGTCAACCATTTCATCATACATCGCTTCCTCCGCCGCCTCATCCGGCATTTCAAGCCGTCCCTGGTTGAACGCTGCGGCCAGCGGAGTACCTTCTTCCAGTTTCAGCCCATACATAGAAATATGATTGACCGGCAAGGCGGCCGCGCGCTTAAGCTCCCGGCAAAATCCTTCAAAAGTCTGTCCCGGCAGTCCATACATCAGGTCGATACTGAGATTGTCAAATTTGGCGGCCGCAGCATATTTGAGTACGCTTACACTATCTGTCGTTTTATGAATTCTCCCCAGACCGACAAGCAAATCATCATTAAACGATTGCACACCAAAGCTGAGCCTGTTGACCCCTGTGGCTTTCAAAGCAGACAAATATTCTTGGGTTACTGTGCCGGGATTGATTTCCATACTGATCTCGGCAGTATTTTGGATAGCAAAATGAGCCTGAAGAGCAGCTATAATTTTTTCTATAAGGTGTATCGGGAGCAAGCTGGGCGTGCCACCGCCAATATAAACGGTATCGACAGCCTGGTTGCATAAGAGACCGCCCTGAGCAGCAATTTGCTGGCACAAGGCGGCGGTATAGGGCTCAAATAGATGTTCTGCACCCGAATAAGATGAAAAGTCACAGTATAAACATTTTTTCCGGCAAAATGGAATATGAAGATATATCCCTAACATACTCATGATCATTCGACCTTTAATCCATTTTTAAAATAGCCATAAAAGCTTCTTGAGGAACTTCCACATTACCAACTTGTTTCATCCGCTTTTTGCCCTCTTTTTGCTTTTCCAGCAATTTGCGCTTACGAGTGATATCACCGCCATAACATTTGGCCAGCACGTCTTTACGCATGGCGCGTACGGTCTCCCGGGCAATGACTTTGCTGCCAATCGCCGCTTGAATAGGAATTTCAAACATTTGGCGGGGAATGATTTCTTTTAGTTTTTCGGCAAGTTGGCGTCCGCGCTGCACTGCTCGGTCCCGGTGAACAATTACACTGAGGGCATCGACCGGCTCACCATTGAGCAAAATGTCTAGTTTAACAAGTGCTGAAGTCTGATAGCCGAGCAGTTCGTAATCAAGTGAGGCATAGCCCCGAGTCGATGATTTTAATTTATCAAAATAGTCGAAAATAATCTCACTGAGCGGCAGATGGTATGTCAGAATAACCCGATTGGCATCAAGATATTTCATATCTTTAAACTCGCCGCGTTTGTCCTGAGATAGCTCCATGACGACGCCTACGTAGTCATTGGGAACCATTACCGTCGCTTTTACATAAGGTTCTTCAACATGATCAATTTCTTGAGTCGTTGGCAATTTAGACGGATTTTCGATTTCAAGCACTTGGCTGTCGGTTTTAAATACGCGGTAAATAACACTGGGCGCCGTAGTAATTAGCGTTAAGTTATACTCGCGCTCCAAACGCTCCTGAATGACATCCATATGCAACAATCCAAGAAAGCCGCAGCGAAAACCAAAACCAAGCGCAATCGAAGTCTCCGGTTCAAAAACAAGTGAAGCATCATTTAATTGCAGCTTCTCCAGCGCATCGCGCAAGTTCTCATAATCGGAACTGTCGACAGGATACAAGCCACAATAGACCATCGGAGTAATTTTGCGATAGCCTGGTAATGCCTCAGCTACGGGCCGGTCGGCGCCGGTAATAGTATCCCCCACTCTTGTATCTTTGACATTCTTAATGCTTGCTGCAATAAAGCCGACCTGTCCTGGTCCTAATTCCTTGACATTAGCAAGATAAGGGCGGAAAACACCAACCTCGGTAATTTCAAATACTTTATTAGTAGCCATCATTTTAACTTTCATACCTGGTGTGATACAGCCGTTCATCACCCTGACATACGCGATTACACCTTTATAGGAATCGAAATGGGAATCAAAAATAAGAGCACTTAAAGGTTGATCTACTTTGCCTTGAGGTGGGGGAATCGTTTTGACAATGGCTTCGAGAATAGCCTCAATACCAATTCCCGTCTTGGCACTAGCCAGGACGGCATCAGTCGTATCTAAGCCGATGACGTCTTCAATCTCTGCCATGACGCGTTCTGGTTCTGCACTCGGCAGGTCAATTTTATTAATGACTGGAACAATTTCAAGGTTATGCTCAAGCGCCAGATACACATTAGCCAGCGTCTGGGCTTCAATCCCTTGAGCCGCATCTACTACTAGAATTGCGCCCTCACAAGCGGCCAGACTACGGGAAACTTCATACGTAAAATCAACGTGCCCCGGGGTATCAATCAGATTGAGCATATACGTTTCGCCGTCTTTTGCTATATAAGACAGTCGGACGGCCTGAGCTTTAATGGTGATGCCGCGTTCACGCTCAAGTTCCATCTGATCCAAGACCTGGTTTTCCATCTCACGGGCAGAGAGAGCTCCTGTGTACTCCAGCAACCGATCGGCAAGTGTTGACTTGCCATGGTCGATGTGGGCAATAATCGAGAAGTTGCGAATATGTTGTGTATCCATCAAACTGGGGCTCCTCCCTGGTATAATAACACTTTTATGCATATTTCTATAAATTATACCATCTGCGGCCCGCCAACTGCAAGCTCTACATCTATCATCTTTAGAAAACCCTACTGGTATCAGCAGGCCCAATAGCCTATTCGCGCACATATTCAGCAATTTGCTTACGAACCTGTTCCAGTTTGCTTCTCATTTTTTGATAGGCGGTCTCCAAATAGGGTTTAGCTTGCTGCCAGTATTCATGTGTTTTTCGCTTTGCGGCAAATGCCTCTGTCCGAAATTGCTGCTGCCAGACGTCAAGCCAATATCGTACACGCGAGCCATCCGCTTCCACCCGATGAGCAATACGGGCCATATAATCGGGAAAGCTTGTAACACTATTGCGTTGAACCGAAGGGATACTGTCCCAAGGCGCTTTTCCCAAAGTCAGGCCATGCCCAAAAACATAAGCCAAATACACATGCTCTTGATTACGCCCAATATAAAAGAACCGCGGTTGCTCCAAACGCTCTGTAAGCGTGGCCAACTGATGTTCGGCTACTCCCACGCCAATGACAATAACTGTTAGCAATATGAGCAAGCCCCGGGCGATTATCGCGGTATCGCTTGCAGCCACTCGCTTGGACACAGCACCCCTCCTTATGGACTGCCCCTTACACACGACGTTAGGACAATCTACCAACGGAACAAGCAACGTACTATCTGTTTTCGGCAAGAATTTCGGTTAATATGTCGCCAAGGATTTCCATGCTGCGCTCAGCCTCCTCCTTGGTGCTTTCATGCGACCCGACTTCCAGCAACAAAGCCCGTGGATGAAGATGCTGGTTATACCGCCATTCCACCAACTGAATACCGCGGCATATTCCGGGATATTTTGCATTCAGCCTGGCGTCAATTAATTTTGCAAATGCATGATTTTGCTGCCAATGAGGTTGCGGCAAATCTTGATGCCCGGTAGCGACAACGATCGTAAGCTTAGCAACCGACAAGCCGTTGGCTATCCCAGTTACATTGTCACGACTTTCAGCATCTCGATGAATATCAAAAATCATCTGGATAGACGGATTATTGGTCAATATCTTTTGTGCTGTAATTTCCGAAGGCCCATACGCCTTCATAAAACTTGGATAATCATGAACGGTCGTGTTGTGAATGGCTTTTATTCCATTTTTTGCTAACCGATTGCCTAAAGCGACCCCGACATCAACTATATCGCCTCGCTGACCACCCGGCCTATGTGTCACACCAGAATTCGGAAGAAAGGACTCGGCCGTATGTGTATGATAAATAGCTACCAGCGGTTTATCGGTAGTCTTCGTAGTATCAGGATCGAATTTGGGGAAATTAGGTAAAGTGGAAGCGCTGACAGTTGGTGGGCTCGTCTTGTTAAACGCCAACATAAAGGGAATTTCCTGAGATAACAACGAACGCAAATCTTTTATGTCAATTCCAACACACAATAGTACCAATTTTTGTGTAACACTGCCCCGATTCACTGCCGGCGCTATTGTCACCACTCTCTGTGACTGACCTGCTGTCGACAAACCGGGAATCCCTAAAAATAGCACGTCCTTTGCTTTAGGCCAGATCGACGGCAGCGGTTGTCTGTAATAGGACGACCCACTTACCGGGATGGCATTTGTTTGTATGCTGAGGTATACAGCTAGCGATAAGGAGCCTGCGATTAAAATCATTACGCCAATTAGTGCCATATAGAGCAGCTTCGCGGTGCCATAAACATACAAGAAATTGAATAGATATCTATAATTTCTGCTTTCTTTTCGTTGTTTTCTCGTTATTGTTACCATTGCCGCCTCCGCCAGGTCCCATTAGGGTCGCTACTCGTTAATTTTGTTTACATACAATGTATATGCCTGGCGGCAAGGCGATAGTACAGCTATTAGTGGACTAGTACTCTAATAACAATCAGTGTAAATACATATGGATGTTGTCGTAATCAATATGGGGATGCATAGCTTGATTGATACCACCGGCAACGACGGCGGCAATATCTTCAATCAGCCTGTCTACCTCCTTGGGCGTTACCATAAGATCGCCAAGCATATCTGGCAGTACCTGGCGGACAATCGTATGACGGTCCTGATCAGACAGATTGGCCATGCTTTTGAAATATCGGCCAAAGGCAGCATGCTCCTGCAGCGTATCAATCGTATCCATAGCGATTGTTGAAGCATGTACGACAGTGGGTACGCCAATAGCAATAACAGGTACACCTAACGAAGACTGAGTAAGGCCAAAGCGCTTATTACCGACGCCGGAACCAGGATGAATACCAGTATTGGCTAATTGTATCGTAGTAATTACCCGATGACTGGAAGCAGCTGCCAAGGCATCGATGGCAATGACCAAACTCGGCTTGATTCTGCTGACAATTCCCGAAATAATTTCAGTGGTTTCCATGCCTGTTATGCCCAAAACACCGGGAGAGATGGCACATACCGAGCGCACGCCGCCTTTTAGTTCCGGTGACAGCATGTCCTGCAGATGGCGAGTCACGACAATTTTTTGAGTGGCACGCGGTCCTAAGGCATCAGGAGTTACATTCCAGTTACCGAGCCCAACGATCAAGACAGTTGCGTTACGCGGCAGATCGACTAATGCTGCCAGTTCGGTCGCTAAAAAGTTCATTATTTTCTGCTGCAGCGGTGTGTTCTTATAGCGCATACCTGGCGCTTCAATCGTAATATAACGTCCCTGGGCCTTGCCCATCACGCGTTCAGCTTCAGGTGTACTGATATGTACGCGGGTTATTACGGCATCTTCATCTTCACCTGTTTCAACCAACACACCGGGAATGTCTTCTTTTACCCGTTTTGTCAGCATTTCACGCGCTTCTAAAGCCAGATCGGTCCGAACTGTATTAAACAGCTGATTCATGATTTTCTCTCCTTTATGCGACAAATGCTTCAGACCTATCTTATCCGAAAAAAATGTGGTCTATACGATAGTCAGATTAGTTTATTGTTTTAG
>Ga0153999_1000092_pt1 | contig 48953 bp, 46 predicted proteins | sample TSNC083MetaG_FD_104675 | JGI IMG/M metagenome (GOLD analysis project Ga0153999, IMG submission 104675) | Attine ant fungus gardens microbial communities from North Carolina, USA - TSNC083 MetaG | ecosystem: Host-associated > Fungi > Mycelium > Unclassified | place: USA: North Carolina, Lumber... | reverse complement strand
TTTTATTCATTTTCGTAAGTTCCTCATGGGTGCCTTTCTCGATGATATTGCCGTTCTCAAGCATAATAATCTGATCCGCTTCCTTTATTGTATTCAAGCGGTGGGCAATAACGAAACTTGTTCTACCATGCATCAAATCTTTAAGTGCATTTTGAATGTGCATTTCAGTAATTGTATCAATATTGCTCGTTGCTTCATCGAGAATAAGCACTTTTGGTTCTTTAAGAAAGGCACGTGCAATGGCAATTAACTGCTTCTGACCTTGGCTAATACCGCTGCCTGATTCATCGAGTAATGTATTGTAGCCGTCGGGAAGATGTACAATGAATTGATCCGCATTTGCTTTTTTTGCTGCGGCTTCTACATCAGCATTTGACGCATCAAGCTTTCCATAGCGTATGTTCTCAAGGATTGTTCCTTTAAAAAGGAATGTATCTTGAAGCACGATTGCCATCTGACTCCGCAAGCTTGTCCGTTTAATCTTCTTAATATCAATACCATCAAGTGAAATTTCCCCCGAATCATAATTATAAAAGCGAGCAATTAAATTGGCGATTGTTGTTTTTCCAGCACCCGTATGACCGATAAAAGCTATCGTATCTCCTGGCTTTGCTTCAAAGCTGATATTCTTCAAAATCGCTTTATCTTCATATGCAAAACCTACATTTTTAAACTGGAAATGCCCCTCTGTTTTATCGAGTTGGATGGCCTCGCGTTCATCTCGTTCTTCAGCGGGTTCGTCGAGTACTTGAAAGACACGTTCGGCACCTGCAACAGCTGATAGGACAACATTGAATTGGTTAGCTAAGTCATTGAGCGGACGGGTGAATTGTCTAGCATATTCGATGAAAATAACAATTATACCCACTGTTACAGTTCCTCTAATAGCAAGCCAGCCACCGAATAAAGCAATTAATGCGAAGCTAAGGAAATTCAACATATTCATCACTTTTGGAATAAAACCTGAAATGGTTTGTGACCAGAAACTCGATAGTCGCAGTGTTTCGTTATGAGATTTGAATGCCTCTGAGAATCGTTCCTCTTGTGAAAACAGTTTGATCATTTTCTGACCAGCGAATGTTTCGTCGACGAATCCGTTCATATCGCCAAGATCTCTTTGCTGCAGCTTGTATAGAGGACCGGTTCGGTTTGTAATCCACTTCGTACCAATAAAGAGGAGCGGGACAACGACCATTGTAATGGCTGTGAGTAGGGGGCTTAGCAAAAGCATGACAGTAAGCGTCCCAATAAGAGTAAGCACACTAGAAAATATTTGAATAACAGATTGATTTAATGTGCTATTTACGTTGTCTACATCATTTGTGACCCTGCTCATTAGATCTCCTTGCTTTCGCTTATCAAAATAAGAGATCGGCAATTTATGAAATTGTTCAAAAAGCTGTCGGCGCAATGTAAAGACTGTATTCTGTGCAATGCCGATCATCCAATAGTTTTGCAAGAACGTAACAAGCGCGAGTAATACATAAATTAAAGCAAGTGAGCCGAGTAATAATGCTAGTCCATCGGATTTTTTCGCGGTTATATAATGATCTATACCTCTACCAACAAGATAGGGGCCAAGCAAGCTAAATATAGTGCCGAATAATACCATGATTATAACTAGTACGAGCATTGCTTTTTCTTCAGCAAGATAGTACCAAAGCCGTTTAATTGTACCTTTTGTGTCTTTAGCACGTTTTTTACTTTTATCTTTAATACGCTTTGTCGAAAGCTTCTTCTGCTGGAAGGGTTCAATGAATTTATTCATGTAAAGCGCCTCCTTCCGTTTGGGAATGAGCGATATTCTGGTACAGGTCAGATGACTTAAGCAATGCTTCATGTGAATCAAACGCAAGCACATGACCATTTTCTATTAGCAATATGCGGTTCGCTTTCTTAGCAGTCTGGATCTTTTGAGTGATCATGAGCGAAGTACATTCGTATTTGTCCAGAGCATGTAGGAGTCGGCTTTCGGTAGCCATATCAAGCGCACTTGTACTGTCATCAAGCATCAGGATAAGCGGACGAGCAATTAGAGCACGAGCAATGGAAATCCTTTGCTTCTGTCCACCAGAAAGATTGACACCCTTTTGACCAATAATTGTGTCATAACGATCATCAAGACTATCAATTAGATCATGGATTTGGGCATCTTTTGCAGCTTGTTCCATTTCTTCATCTGTTGCTTGTTCATTACCAAAGAGAATATTCTCTCGGATTGTCCCGCTGAATAAAATGGCTTCCTGAGGAACGAAGCCAATCTGTTTGCGCATAGATTCAGTTTTGTAACCTGCAAGGGATCGGTCATCAACTTGAATTTCACCTGAGATGGGGTCGAACAAACGCGGAATGAGCTGAAATAGAGTTGTTTTTCCAGATCCAGTAGCCCCCATAATGGCAATTCTTTCTCCTGATTCGACTGTAAAGGATATATCATGCAAAATTGTACGATCAGAATCTGGATAAATAAATGAAACGTTATTGAAAGCGAGACTACCACTTTGGGGAATCGCACCTAAGACTTGCTCTTGATCCGAATCAGTTTCTTTAATAGCAAATACGTCATTAAGACGTTCTATAGAGGCTTTTGCTCTTGAAATCGCAAGCGTAATAAAAGTAAAAGTAGATACCATAATCGAAATTCTAAGTGCATAGTTCACAATTGCAACGACATTCCCGATTGACGAAGTACCCGCTAGTGTTTCTTTATGCCCGAACCAAAGGATGAAAATAATTGTCGCATTCATTATGACTAATAGTACAGGCATAGAAGCTTCGACAAAACGGAATGTATCACGCGTTTCTTCAGATAAAGAATGATTAGCCTTTGTAAATCTTTCTTCCTCATAGGGGTGTCTCAAATAGGCTTTAATCAGTCGCATTCCCGATAAGTTCTCCTGCATTACACGGTTCACTTCATCGACATTTTCCTGTACTCTTTTGAATTGCCGGCCAGATTTTCTAAGTACCCAGGCGAGAAATACAAGTGCAATTGGAATCGTAATTAAGAATACGACAGCAATCTTGGCATCGACAATAAAAGCCATAATGATCGAACCAATGATTGTGAGCGGAGCCTTCGCCATGATACGCATACTCATAAATAATGTGTTCTGAACTTGCCTGACATCATTTGTAAAACGTGTAACGAGTGCAGAAGCAGGGAAGCGATTCATATTTTTATAGGCGAAGTTCTGAATCTTATTAAATAGATCCGCTCTAATATCATGACTAAATCCACTGCTTGCATAAGAGCCATAGAAAGAATTGGCAATCCCTGCAAAGAATGCGAACAGCGCCAAGCCAATCATAATGCTGCCCCAATAGATAACAACTTGCAGATCTTTATGTATAACACCTTCATTAATCATCTTCGCAAGCATAAGTGGCAGGGCAAGATCTGTCGCCAATTCTACGAATGTTAAAAGGAGAGCAAAGATAGCTGAAAAGCGATAGGGTTTTAAATAGGTAAAGATTAGTTTCATCTGTTGAAAATCCCCCTCCGATGCAAGAAAAATGCAAATATATGCATGATTCTTCTATTATAGCGGTAATTAGCAGTTTGAGAAAATTTAATGGTGCTGGAGCGGAAGACTAACAGCATTAAATTTGAAATGTCTTTAGCAAGGGGCCATAAATATAAAGCGATGAAAAAATTAGATTTGCGTAATTTGAAGATATTAATTCGTAGATATAGATAAAATAATTGATGATTATAAATACCTAATTATATTTAGTTTTATAAGGTTAAAAAGTTATTATTTACAATAATTAATAAGTCTTTTATACTATTATCAAATCAGCATATATTCAGCAATTATATTAAAATGCAGATTGTATGTTACAAACTAATTGGAGAGGGTTGTCGCATTTGAAATTTACGATTGCTAAGAAGCTGTACTTGTTTATTTTGCTTACGTTTGTTCTTATGTTAGTGCTTAGTACATTTGGAATTAGAGGAATGTATTTAACAAATAAAGAAAATGAAAGTATTGGGGAGCAATGGCTTCCTCAAAGAGCCCATATCGATTCAGCCAATTTCTTCGTACAGCGCACGATTGGGTTAGAGAACATGTACCTGTTGGCAGATAAGAAAGAGAGGGAATCTATCGCTAAAGATATTCAATGGACTCACGACGGGCTACATAAAGACTTGGAGGAATTATCTAAGCTAATAACATTTGGCGAGCCATTGGAGAAATTGAAAACAGTAGAGAGCAATGTAGAAATCTATCTTGATAATCAAACGAAAGCACTTGCAGCTGCTGATAATAATCAGCTTGCAGAAGCTAAAGCTATTTTAAAGCAAAACAAAGAAGCTTATAAATCAATGGATGAAGGCCTATACTTTCTCGTAAACCATAATCAAGAGAAATCCACAGAATCAAATAAAAACAGCAATGCTGCGTACAAGAGCGGTGTAACGAAAATGGTTGTACTTATTGCTATTTCTTTAATCATCAGTTTGGCAGGAGCATATTATTTGACGAGAGTCATTGTAAAACCTATCCGTAAATTGAACATTGTCGCTCAAGATGTTGCTGAAGGAAATCTCGTACAGGAGAATAATACCAACTCAAAAGATGAAATTGGAGAACTTTCCGAGTCACTTCACAGCATGTCTAATCAATTGCGCTCTCTCATTTTGAATATCAATGCAGAAGCAGCTGAAATATTGACGTTTGCTAGAGAATTTACTGATACCTCGAAGAAATCAGCTGATAGCAGTACTCAAATATCTACTACAATTGGTGAACTTGCTGTCGGTGCTGAACAACAGGCAAGCCATGCAAACTCTCTATCTGAAAACATTAAGCAATTTTCAGCTTCGGCAGAGCAGGCTAGTACTAATAGTAATGATTTGAGAACTGAGGCTCTGGACATAGCCAGTGTGACTGAAAAGGGTTATTTGCAAATGCAAGGTACTGAAGAGCAAATGCTAGATATTTTTAATATTGTTCAAGAATCAGTGGGGAAAATGACAGAGCTGGATAGAAACTATAAAGAAGTTTCAAAGCTCGTTCTGACAATCCAAACAATTTCTGAGCAGACAAATTTGTTAGCCTTGAATGCTGCTATTGAAGCAGCCAGAGCAGGAGAACATGGAAAAGGGTTCGCAGTCGTAGCCGATGAGGTGCGCAAACTATCGGAACAAGTTGCCGATTCGGTAGTTGAAATCAACCAAATTACCAATCTCGTGCAACAGGAATCAAAAGAAGTTACGTCATCACTTGAAGATAGCTATAAAAAGGTTGAATTAGGAAGCACCAAAATTAAAGAAACAAGTGGTACATTCAGTGAAATCAGCCATACAATTGATGATTTCCAAAAGAAAATAACACAGATGTCTAATGAAATTAGCAACATTTCCACTGGCGCGTCGGAAGTTCAGAAGTCAATTGAAGACATTGCTGCTATTTCAGAGCAGTCATCTGCAGGTATAGAAGAGACTGCAGCAATTACAGAAGAAGCAGCTGAAGCAATGAATCATACAGCACATCGTGCGAATGACCTTGTAGAACTCTCCGAACGATTGCAACAATCGTCAGCTAAGTTTAATGTCTAGAATTTAGTGTTTTGGTTAAAGAAAAGGGAACTTTCAATCGAGAGTTCCTTTTTCATAGTTTAGATTAGTACAGCAGTACTGTTGTCACGGTTCATATGGGTTCTATTTTGTTTAAATTTGTCTCAATTTTTAAACTCTTTATTTAAAGTATTTACATAAACTTTACATTAACCACATAGTGGATTAATAAAATCCATTTATTCTTAACATAGCGTCAACATTCGACAAAAATGAACTTGCGAATCTATCATCTTGGAGGTAGAAACATGGGGGCTTTAAAAAAAGTGGCTATTGGAGTATTGATGGTGTCCATAATTGCTGTACTCTCAGCATGCAGTTCGGATCAGGATGGCAAATCTGCAGCCACAAAAAAAGTGGAGGATACTATCTCTATTTCGGGATCTACATCCGTGGGACCTTTAGCCGAAAAATTAGCGTACAAGTATGAGGAAAATCATGACGTAAACATTGAAATCAATCAAATCGGATCTTCCGCAGGGATTACAAATACAATAAAAGGTGTTTCCGAAATTGGTCTATCTTCTCGTGATTTAAAGCCTGAAGAAAAAGAGAGCGGGCTTAAAGAAACGGTCATTGCTTATGACGGGATTGTCGTAGTTATCCATCCAAGTAATAAAGTCGGCAATCTAACAACGAAACAAGTAAAGCAAATTTTCACTGGGAAGATTACCAATTGGAACGAACTAGGTGGGGATGACAAGGAGATTGTAGTTGTTTCTCGTGAGGATGGCTCGGGTTCACGTGATGCATTCCAAGAAATTGTCAATTACACTTCAGGTGAATTAGACAAGAAATCTATTATTGCAAGCGGCAACGGAAATATTAAAACAACTGTTGCGATGAATGAGCACGCGATTGGATTTATCTCCTTTGAGTATATTGATGATTCAATTTCACCAGTGCGTATTGATGGTATAAAGCCTACAGTGGAAAATGTACTTCAACAAAAATATAAACTGTCTCGACCTTTCTTATTTGTTCATAAGGAAGATCAGCAGTCAGAAGCTGGGCAGCAATTCATTGATTATATATTAAGTTCAGAGGGACAAGCGATTGTTTCCGAGAGCGGTGCGATCCCAGTGAAATAGGAATTCTAAAATTTAAACCTGACATCTTAAAATGTAAAAGCGATCAGGGAGGAATACAGCATGGTAAATTCGCCTATCAAAAAGTCAGAAATAGACTATAGTAAATCAAACAAACGAAAATATTTGATGGAGAAAATTTCTTCAAAAGTATTCTTGTTTTGTGCATTGCTGTCTGTTTTCAGTTTGTTGTTAATCATTGGCTTTGTATTTTATAAAGGTTCTCATCCATTTATATCGGAAGGCTATAGCTTTATAGATTTCATCTTTGGAGTGGATTGGGTACCAAGTGAAGATAAATTCGGCATCTTCCCAATGATCGTTGCGTCCATATACGCGACGATTGGAGCTCTAATCATTGGAGTGCCGATCGGTCTATTTACATCCATTTTCTTATCGGAAATTGCACCAAAGCGCATGAAAAAAATCATCTCACCAGCTGTGCAACTACTAGCGGGGATTCCATCGGTTTTATATGGTGTGTTCGGACTTGCGGTCATTGTTCCTTTCTTGCAGAATAATTTTGGCATGGTTAAGGGACAAAGCTTATTAGCTGTCATTCTCGTTCTAGCTATTATGATGCTGCCAACGATTGTGACGGTAGCTGAAACGGCAATTAGTGCTGTACCAAAAACATATCGAGAAGCATCTTTGGCGCTCGGTGCTTCAGAAATCAGAACCATTTTTAAAGTAGTTGTACCTGCAGCTAAATCCGGAATCATGGCAGCTATTGTGTTAGGTTTGGGAAGAGCAATAGGCGAAACGATGGCTGTGATCTTGGTTGCTGGAAACAGTTTAATCATTCCAACCAGCTTAGCGGATAGTCTCAGGCCATTAACTACAAATATTGCTTTGGAGATGGGCTATGCGGCAGGAATTCATCAAGAGATGTTGTTTGCTACGGGGATTATATTGTTTTCGTTTATTTTGATATTAAACTTTGTTTTAGCCAAAATCAGTTCAAGGGGTGATAATTGAGATGAGAAAGTTTAAAGATAACTTGTTACGAGTACTTCTTTGGTTCTCAGCGTTCTTAACTGTTGCTGTCCTTTTGCTGATTGTAGGTTACATTTTTTATAAAGGATTCCGACTAATCAATTTCGATTTTATCTTTGGTGATTATTCACCTTCAGGAAGTGGCGGTATATGGCCGATGCTAGTGACGACAGTGTATACGATCGTCATTTCATTAGTGATTGCGACACCAATTGGAATTTTAGCAGCCGTATATTTACAGGAATATGCGAAGCAAGGCCGTTTAGTAAAAGTGATTCGTTTTGCTACAGAAAGCCTAACAGGGATTCCTTCAATCATTTACGGATTATTTGGAGCCGTATTCTTTGTCGCTACTTTGAAGTTAGGCATGTCCATTATCGCAGCTTCTCTGACTTTGACAATCATTGTATTGCCAGTGATCATCCGTACAACGGAAGAAGCTTTAAAAACAGTGCCGCGAACGTACAGAGAAGGTTCACTTGCATTAGGTGCAACAAAGCTGCAGACTTTATATAAAGTGATTTTACCGAGTGCGATGCCAGGTATTTTATCAGGAGTGATCCTTTCAATGGGAAGGATTGTTGGAGAATCTGCCGCAATCTTTTTAACAGCTGGGACGGTCGCAGCAATGCCTGGGAGCATTTTCTCTTCTGCAAGAACTTTAACAGTTCACTCCTACCTAGTAACACAGGAGTCTGGAGACATTGAGCTTGCAGCGGCAATTGGGATTATATTGATTGTCATGATTCTGGTTCTGAATGTGTTAGCGACACTTTTATCAAAGAAATTTAATAAGACTAATTATTAAATGAGGTGGCATATATGAGCATTGCAGTGCTGGAGCGTAATACTGAAATGAAGGAGAAAGTAATGCCAATGATGACAGAACAATTAGCAGGAACAGCGAAGATCAGTGTGAAATATTTGGATTTATTTTATGGGGAAAAGCAGGCGCTTCATGAAATCTCAATAGATATTGAAGAAAAAAAAGCGACCGCTTTAATCGGCCCTTCTGGTTGTGGAAAGTCGACTTTTTTGCGAACGCTAAACCGTATGAATGACCTAATTGACGGAGTAAAAATTAATGGTAATATCATCATTGACAACGAAAATATCTACCAATCGAATGACGTTATCAAGCTCCGAACAAAAGTTGGGATGGTCTTCCAAAAGCCTAACCTGTTTCCGATGAGTATTTATGATAATGTAGCATATGGTCCACGAGCGCAAGGGATCAAAAGTAAAAAAGAATTGAATCAGATTGTTGAGGAAAGCCTTCGCGGAGCTGCAATCTGGGATGAAGTGAAAGACCGTTTGAAATCATCTGCATTAGGACTGTCAGGCGGTCAGCAACAGCGTGTTTGCATTGCGCGAACTATCGCAATGAGACCAGAAATTATCCTGATGGATGAACCGACATCTGCTTTAGATCCAATCTCTACGTTAAAAGTAGAGGAATTGATTGAAAAATTGAAGAAGGACTATACGATTGTGATTGTTACACACAATATGCAGCAAGCAGCGCGTATGTCTGACAAGACTGCTTTCTTCTTAAATGGAGAAATTGTTGAATATGATTTAACAGATAACATTTTTTCTAATCCAAAAGATCAACGAACAGAAGATTATGTAACGGGTCGTTTCGGTTAATATAAAACTAAAAGTTAAAGCATATAGAAAGGCTGCTAAGTTTCTGAATATCAGAGATTTAGCAGCTTTTTTAATTTAAATTTTTTTCTGCTTGTTTAAAATAAGGAAGTAAGCTTAAGGATTGAAAGTTACGTAGCTTAACTTTCTGAAAGCTGGCAGCATCTTATTTATTTGAAGAAGATAGGTTTTTGATAATTGAATATTTTTAATTAAGTTTAAGTGAAATTATAAAAGGTAAGAGTAGATAATGAAAATACAAAAAAGGAGAACTAATATGAAAAACAATAAATTGTGGATTACTTTTATGTTAGCATCAATGCTTATATTGATGAGTGCTTGTAGCGGAGCAGATGAAGAAAAAGATGATGGAAATAAATCTGCCGATGAAAAAACTGAAACGCAGAAAAAAGATACTGATACAAATTCAGCTAAGGACCATAGTAAAATGGAGCATTCATCTTCAGGAGAAGTACCTAAGGACCTACAAAAGGCTAAAGATCCAAAATTTAAGGTTGGCAGTAAAGCGATGATTGAGACAGATCATATGCCTGGTATGAAAGGTGCAGAGGCTAAGATTGTAGGAGCTTTTGATACAACAGCTTATGTAGTTTCATATGATCCAACTACTGGTGAAAAGAGAGTGAAAGATCATAAATGGGTGATTCGCGAAGAAATTCGTGATCATAAAGATAAAGAAATAAAGCCTGGATCAAAGGTAACTCTCGAAGCAGACCATATGAAAGGCATGAAGGGTGCCGAAGCTATGATTGAATCTGCTAAGAAGACGACAGTTTATATGATTGATTATGTCCCCACAACAGGTGGGAAGGAAGTCAAAAACCATAAATGGGTTACGGATGATGAACTATCATCTAAATAATATTCAGTAAAATATATTAAAATCTACTCGCTTTGAGTAGGTTTTTTTCTTTTATATTTGCTTAACATTGAATGAAATATCAACATAGAGAAGCGCAAGGTTCAGAGACAATTTCGAATTGTTTCTGAACCTTGCACGTTAATGTAAGTTATACATCTTTCATAGCAGATTCTTTGATCTCGCTTCTGATTTGATAAATGTTGCTAATAATTGCTTTTCCAACTGCATAAGTAGGAATCGCAAGAAGAATACCAAGAAAACCTGCAATATTTCCAGCCGCTAAAATAAGCGTAATAACAGTTAGTGGATGGATATCGAGCGTTTTTCCCATAACGTTTGGTGTTATAAAATTACTATCAGTTTGCTGTGCAACAAGCGTTACAATACTGACCAGAATAGCTAGCTTTGGATCTTGAAGGAAGCCGATAATCAATGCTGGTGTAAAGGCGATCCATGGGCCGAGAAAAGGAATAACATTCATGAAAAAGGCGAATATCACAAGCAATAATGCATATTCCAACCCGATGATTAAGTAACCAATGTACATAATAACGGCTAAGAGAAAACTAATGAATAGCTGTCCTTGAATATAAGAACGAAGCACTGTATTGATATCGGTTAATGTCTTTCCAATCCAAGTCTTCTTTTTTCCTGAGAAAAACTTCAGAATAAAAGGTGCAAGTTTCTCGTGATCTTTCAACAAGAAAATGAAGAAGAATGGGACAAGAATTAAGGTGAATGTTGTTTGTATAACGGACTGGAAAAATTGGATAATCAGCTTTCCGAAAACAACTGCAATCGACTGAACCGAATTTATTGCTTTTTCAATCATGTCATCCAATTGTTGCGGCATAGAATCGCGATGCTGTAGTACATACTCAACTGATGATGTGATTTCGCTGGCTATATACGGAGAATTTTCTACCAGAGTATTGACTTGTTTAATCACTGGAGGCCCAACAATAGAAGCAAAAATCCATATTAAGGCTACAAGACTAAGAAGAATGGTTAATATGCTTCCCCAACGTGGCATTTTTCGTTTTTCTAGAAAACGTTGCATAGGCTCCGATATATAGAATAGAACGACACCTAGCAATAGTGGTACGAGAATCGTCTTTGCAATGATAAGAATTGGCGCAAAGATCCATTGGATTTCTATAAATAATTTGATGATAAGTAAAACGAGCAAGATTCCAATGCACGCCTGGAACCATAATTTTTTCGTCAAATATACCATTTCCTTTCGTCCTGTAATACGATGTATTGTTTAATTAAGATAATCTTATCTCTCTACTATAGTCGATGATTGTAGTTCTTGGATATAGTATTTGCAAAAATACTATAAGATAGACTGGGTATAGTAGGCTGTCGGAAAGAGAGATTTTCCATTCCTGCTAAACAACTATTTTTTTCTTACAAAAATACGTTAACACGTTGATTTAGTAAGGTACGAAACCCATTTTTTATGTAAGGTGTTTTATTTGTCTTATTTTATTAGGTCAGTTCCATGGAAGTAGCATAATTTCATTACCTATTATATGTTGAATTCTTAATTACAGTAATCATTAATGGAACTGAGCAAATAGATTTCTGTATCTTGAATAAAAGATGCAGTTTTTTTATGCAATTTTTAAAAAATAAAATAACAAATGTTGTAACGAAATCTAAAATTTTAGGATATATAAGTGATTGGTCTTTCGAATGATTGATTTACTATATTGAATATTCAATTTAAAATCAATACATTAACTTACATGAGGATACGTCATTCAAATTAGAACAGTCCAAAATAGGGCAAGGGGGGAAGCAGTGGATAAGGATAATATATATCAAGAATACGGGGATTTCATTTTTAAATACTTATTAACTTTAACAAATGATTTCCATTCTGCGGAAGAGTTAACTCAAGAAACGTTTTATCAAGCAATTAAATCCATTAATAATTTTAATACCAATGGCCAGGCAAAATTCTCTACATGGCTTTGTTCTATTGCTAAACATGTTTGGCTGCAAGAAATCGGACGAGAAAATAAGAAAAAACAGGTAGTGCATTCATTAAGTAATGAAGATACAAAGTTCTACCATTTAGAAGAGGAATATATAAGGCATGAAGATGTAATGAGTTTTTTTAAAAAAGCTAGACAACTTAGTGAGGAAAAGCGAGAAATACTCTATTTAAGATTGTTGGGTGATCTGTCTTTTAAAGAGATTGGAACGGTTTTTGAAAAAACGGAAAACTGGGCAAGAGTAACCTTTTACCGAGCCAAATTAGAATTAAGAAAGGGTGAGTAAAGTGATGGAACATAATGTTTTTAGGGATTTAGCTCCTGCTTATATAGATGGTTTAACTAGCGAGGAGACAAACGAGCAGTTGGAGAAACATATGGAGGAATGTGAAGAATGCCGAAGTTATTTAAATGAAATGAAAGAAGATTTATTCTTGGGAGGAGAAAAAGAAAGCAAAAAGGAAAAAGGTAATATAGATTACTTCAAAAAAGTACGCAACAAAAATAGAAAAAAGATTTTGGTTATTGTCTCATCAATATTATCGGTGTTTCTTATATTAATAACGACTTACTATTTTATGTTTGTTGACATGCGGTTAGCAGGTGCCAACAATATAGAAACAAATGTTCAGAATCAAGATAAGACTGTTTCACTTTCATTCGAACCTAAAAAATCCAATCGCTATCTCATAATACAACAAGCATGGAATGAGGGATATGTAGATTCTATATTTGTATATGAAATGAGAGAAGGTTTTTCTACTCCAGAAATACTTTTAAAAGGTGGGTTTAGTATTCCCTACACTTTTTTAGATGAAAATACATTATTGGTTGATAACGGGAAAAAACAAAAAATAAAAGATACAGATACAATATCCATACACTATAGAGATAGAACTGAGAAAATACTTGTAAAGGATCTCTATGATAAAATCAAGAAATGAAGTTATGTAACAGTGGGTGTGATTTTAGTAAATTAAATGTGAAAGATAATCAAACCTATTTGTAAACCAAACTCTAAGTCAAATTTAAAAGAATCCATTTTGATGTAAAAATTAATCAAAATAGATTCTTTTTATTTGTATTAAAGTGATGCTTTTTATAGAAATCTCTATGGAGAAACAATACTTTGGCTAGCTTAGATTGACAAATCAAATGATAAAAACTTAGACAGTTGCTGTTCACGCTTGTCGAGCATAATCTGTTCCGGCTTGATGCCTTTTTCAAGTAGTACTTCAATGTTCTGCTCCAGGAATTCATCGCTGCCGACAACATAGAAGAGTCCATCCTTATCTGCTGCAAGATTCTTCACTTCTTCATAGTATTCATTACGGTTATTGACGAACTGTGAAGTGAACTTCTTGTCAGGTGCAGATTCAAAAATGGTAGTGAATAAGAAATCTTTTGATGAATCGATGTTTAGTGAATGAATTTGATTAACGTTGTCAGTACATCCGAAATAATCAAGTACAAGCGGTCTGAAAGTTGCTAGACCGACACCTGATGACAGCAAGTAAACATTTTTGTCTTCTCTTTTAAGCGGTACATTCGAATGGGTCTTAAATATCGCAACTTCATCGCCGACCTTAAGATTTCTTAAAATCGTTTTAAACTCAGAGCACTGCTCTTTGATACGTGTAGTGATACCGATTGAATTCTCATGCGGTAAAGTGGAGATTGACATGTGGCGGATCAAGCTACGGTTTGGCTTATCTCCAGCATTAAAACCTTCCAGTGCAAAGTGAGTGTGGGAACCTTCTTCCCATGTAAAGTCTTCCGGGCGGTCGAGCATATATGTTTTAACCTCAGGCGTTTCTTCAATAATTTTATTTATTTTAGTCCAGTATATTTGCACTATATATTCTCCTAACTTAATTAAATGTAATGTTATTATCTAATATACAATAAATGATAATAATTATCAATTAGATAGTTTGTTAGTAAGGATAATTTGTGTGAATTAAATTAAATGATAATTCAGAACTAATAAATTGAAACTGAATTGTTCAAAGTTCCAACTGTGTACATTCTGACCATCAATTATGTATTGCTGATCATTTTTAAGAAAAATAAATTACAGCACCCCCTAAAGTGTTTTCAGTTCGATTATAGAGATGAGGAGGTGCATGTTAAATGCATATGAATTGGTTCAAAATGTCGAGGTCTGTTTTCGATTCTGATCTTTGGCACGATGTGTCGACATTTCGTTTGTTCATGATATTGATTGGCAAGGCAACGCATCAGGAAGAAACGAGATTCTGGGGGATGAGGTTGCGAAAAGGGCAGTATATACGTTCCTATGAAAAGTTATGTGAAGACCTTGTTTATAAAGTTGGGCGCGGCAACCAGGAATATTCGAAAAATACAATTTACAAATGTGTTCAAAAGCTTATTAAAGCTGGACGAGTTACGGTGAGGGAGACGGAATTCGGAACGTTGTTTACTGTGTTGAACTATGAAAAATATCAGGAACCACAACAATATGCTAAAAAATTTGCGGGAAATAAGGGGAACGGTGGGGAAAGGGACAGGGAACCAAGGGAGAAATATATCAAGAAGGCTATAAAGGCTAATAAGGCTAAAGATCAAAAGATACGTCGCAAACAAGTTTTCGACATGTGTTCTGTGCCTTACAGTCTCGCTGTTTATTTTTACGAACAGATCAAACAGAACAATCCGGAGCATAGAGAACCAGATTTGCAGAAATGGGCTGATGAAATTCGCAAGATGCTGGAGATTGATAAACGGACGGAAGAGCAAATCAAGTATCTGATGGGCTGGGTTCAGCAGGATGACTTTGAAATGATGAATGTACTGTCGCCGGTGAAACTTCGCGAGCGTTTTGATGCGCTTGTAATGAGAGTAAAATATGAAAATCGTAAAGTGATGCTGAGACGAAAGGAATCAGCAGGACAGTACGATTACACATTCTAGGGGGAATTGGGTATGTTGCAAATTCGTGAAGATATTGGCAGCAGGCTGGAGATGCGGAGCAAAAAGCTTATGACCCATTTGAACCTCGGTAGGATAACTGCGGTATTGGACAGCGAATGTAAGAATATCCATCTTGCGAAACAGGAGGCGGCTCAGGAAAATAGGCTGAGCGGCTGTTTGATTACGAGTCGCTGATTAATAAGACGTTGCACTAGATGACTCTTCAAAGTTTCAAAGTGCCATTTGAAGATATACAGCAGATGAAAGAGCCGTTGGTTGCTAAGGCCTTAGGAAGATCTATCTGGCAGTGGTACTATCCAAAAGACTGCTTGCAAACTGGTATAGCAAATGGTTTTTCTACGTTCCGAAGCTATTGGCCAAAAACAAAGAGCCATACAGAGCCCAGAACAAATTCAGCAAAGCAGATCAACTTGATATGAGTGGCCAGGTTGATCTGTTTGTGCAGAATGAATCGGTAACAGGTAAGCAAACGATTGTGTGAATCGAATGCGTATAATCTCTAGTTTTAAATAAGTTCCAAGGAAATTACTAATCTTCTGACATATGATAAAATAGGATTATATAATCCATCTTATACCAGAACTGTATTGCTCAAGTGAATAATGAAAAAACAAGTATTCTGAGAGTGGAAAATCTGGTTTTTGTTTATGGAGAAAATCATGGAGGTGTGAAAAGTGTATCAACCTAAAACCTATTTTGAAGCTGGACTGAAGATTATCGGCGTTCTTACAATCATTTGGAGTTTTACTCAGGTCACTCCAGTAATTTTACAATTTTATTCAGTCTATAACCAACCGGATATGATGTCTGATAATGATTTAAGCTATTATCGTTTTTCTCTTATTTTCCAAGTGATGTATCCCATATTACTTTTTGTAATTGGGATTTACTTGCTAAAAAGCGGAAGGTTTATCATTCAATTGGCTTTTCGAAATTTGAATGACGCAAAAGATGATGGAATCGCTATGTTGTTTATTCTGTTTATGAAACTAGCAGGATTAACTTTAATCATTTATTCTCTTCCAAAAGCGTTTCAGATTATATCTAGTGTGATGTTTACGTCATCTGTTTATGGAATAGATACAAGTGATCAAACAAGATTTATATCTCAGCATGTCGTTACAACCGTTATTAATTTATTATTGGGATTGTATATACTAAGGAGTGGCAAAATTTTTTATAAACTAGGCTTTACTAAAAACAACGAATAGGTAAGGAATCTCAATATGAATGAAAAGGAATGGCAAGAATTTAAAGATGCAATAGAAGAAGGGCAAGAATTACCATTTGACTATAAAAGTGAAGAGTATTGGATTAGTAGGGTCTCGGAAGAAAAAAGCTTCTTACTGACGCGCTCTAAGGACTCCTATACTCAAGCTTTTGAAACCTCTGATGAGCTGTTTAACAAGGGTCTGGTTGATAATAAGTTTTTTATGGAAATAGTTAAAGACATCGATTGATCTGTTTTTACATGAACATCTTGATAAAAAAACATCGGCAAGTAAATTTAATTGTTAAATCTTTTGGTGCTAAAACAAATCATTTTAAGAAATGAACTTTTGTTTAGCTTAGAATAGTATTGCTTCAGAGAAGAAATGAAGAAGTAAAGTTACCAAGTGCAAAAACTAGTTAGAATTATGTCTGTACTTTGTATCTTATCCTAGAACTCATGAAGCTTTAAAACTTTTTACGCCATTACTATCAATCAAATAATAGGTGAGACTGAAGAAAATCGTGTTCATATTGAAAAAGAATCCATTCAATTTTGAAGGATTCTTTTTTTATTTTTATTACAAATCTAATTCAGCTAACAGTTCCTTATAATCTGATGCCTTTAGAATATGATCCAGTCCATATTGGATTATTAGCTCCTTCTTCAAATAGAATAACTTTTCTTCAAGGTACAAAAGACTGCGCATAACCTCCATTTTATAGGGTTGGTAGAGATCTTGTTTATGTTAGAAAATAATCTGGCATTTTCCACAAATGAGTATAAAGTATTGAGCAACAGAAGAACTATTTTGTGTAAAAAAACGTTCGTAAAAGTAACATCACCGGAGTCGTCTTTAAAGACGATTTTTCCTTTTCATAGGAAAAACTTTTACAAATTTTAAGCCAAACGAAGCTTTAAATTGTCTAATATATACAAAAATAAAAAGAGAGAAGGTGAATTAAGATTATACGATTATTAAAAAGAGCTCAAAAAGGGGATGACAAAGCTTTTTTAAAAGTTTTTCAACAGTATGAAGATGACATTTACAGAATGGCTTTTTTATATGTGAAGAATCGAGAAGACGCTTTGGATGTTACTCAAGAAGTAGCTTACCAGTCATTTAAAAATATACATACAGTGAAAAAACCAGATTATTTTAAAACATGGTTGATGAGAATCACGATAAACTGTGCAGTTAATATGGTTAGAGAAAATGTGAAAGTAGTTCAATTTAAACCAGGGTTTGAAGAATTTATCGGCTCAGGTGATGAGGATATATCTCTTTCTTTAACCCTTCGAGATTTAATGATCGAATTGCAAGAGGAGGAAAAAAGCGTTGTTCTATTAAGGTTTTATAAAGATTATACGTTTAAAGAAATATCAGAAACACTAGATATCCCACTTGGTACGGCTAAGTCTATATTATATCGAGCAATAAATAGACTTCGTGAAAAGTTTAAGGAGGTTGATATTAGTGAGTAACATTATAAAGAGAGAATTAGAAAAAATTGAAATCCCAAAAGAACTACATGAAAAATCAAAATTGGGTGTAATGAAGGCGAAACAAGAAAGATCAAAGAGTAAATTAAAAAAGTTAGTGATTCCTGTGGTAGCTTCTGCAACTATACTATTCTCGACAGGAGTAGGAGCGGCTTATATACCAAGCTTTAATAATTTAATAGCTACGATTAGTCCTGAAATTGCATTAATGCTTCAACCTATTGGAATTAGCAGTGAAAGTAATGGAATTAAGACGGAGGTCGTTGCTGCAATGAATGACAATGATATGGCCGTTATTTATGTTACGTTAAAGGACTTAACAGATGACAGGATTGATGAAACTCTTGAACTCTACGATTATTCTTTGACTGATTCACACATGTTTAATAGTCAAATTGTAGATTATGATAAAAAAACAAATACTGTTACATTACGAATCCAAGGTAATGGTGGTAAAAGCCTTAATGATAAAAAAATGAATTTAAATATTTCATCCTTTCTTAGTAAAAAACAAACGTTTGAAGCCCCAGTTGATATAAATCTTTCAGAAATAGCAGCTAAATCAACTCAAACAGTTCAACTAGATATGGAAAATACCCCAGGGGGAGGAGGAGATATGTATCAAAAACTAAAAGAACAAGGAGTGATACAGGTTTTAAAGCCAAATGAAACTAAAATTAACCTACCTAAGATACAATTTACGCATATTTCAAATATAGGTATCATTAACAATCATCTTCATATTCAAACAAAATGGACGAAAGATAATGTTGATGATCATGGTTATTTTTACTTTGTTGATGAATCGGGGAAGGAAATATATTCTTCAAGTATCAATTTTGGAATAGATAAAACAGGTGATACCGTGTACGGTAATGAATATACTGAATATATTTTTGATAGAGATAATGTAGATTTTGAAAAACAAAAATTACAAGGGCATTTTGTCTCGAACGGTGAATATACAACAGGGAACTGGAACACAACGTTCAAAATTCAATCTGTTCAAGATGAAATAAGTGATAATTTGAATATGAATTTTGAAACATGGGATTCAAATAGGTTTGCTGTTTCCCCATTAGGAGTAACATTGTCCGGGAATGGTAAATTCAACAAATCGGCTAAAATTGATTTACGGGTCAAAATGAACGATGGTAGTGTTCAAACTTTGGATTCTAGGACTAGTTTTATTGAAGATAAAAAGATTAAACTGAAATTCATACCTTCTTCGCCGCTAGAAATTTCAAAAATTAAATCAATCCTTATTAATGGGAAAGAAATAAATATTTAAAGGTATTGTAACGCTATTCAATTAACCGGCGCGTTTAATAGAGTAACAATATATTGTAAATCAAAAAAGCCATCTTGCAGCTTAAATCTGCGAGATGGCTTTCTTCGTTTTCTCTCAATCATGCTTAATCATATAAATTGTATTCCTAGCTCTACAACACTTAACTTGAAATGGGAAAAATGGGTGTCTGTTGATTCTTCTTCTTCTTTTACTAGATTCAACTGTTCTCTTAAATTGAAAGGCAGCTTTTCATACATATTCTCAATTAAATTGGAGACTTTCGTCTTGCTTTCAGATTCAGCTTGTTTTATTGCCCTCTTTACATCTTCTTTTGCTGTCTCTATAACACGGAGCTCTTTTTCCTCAGTCCATAAACCCCTGTTTTTCAAAAATAACCTGAATCTTTTTATAGGATCCTTTTTGGCCCACTCCTTCTCAAGTTCTTCGTCTCTGTAGAGTGTTGGATCATCACCTGATGTTGAATGCGGACCATACCGATAGGTTACAGTTTCAATTAAGGTAGGCTCATTTAAATTAACTGCTCTTTCCCTTGCTTTCTTTGTAACGAGATAAACGGCCAGAACATCCATTCCATCAACCCTTACACCCTTAATTCCAGCGGCAACAGACTTATGAGCTATCGATTTCGCAGCTGTCTGTTTTTCAAATGGTGTTGAGATTGCAAATTGATTATTCTGGACAACGAAAATGGTTTGAGCATTGAAAACGCCTGCAAAATTGATTCCCTCATAAAAATCCCCTTGGGATGTACCGCCATCACCGGTGTAAGTAATTGCAACATTTCTTTTCTTTCTCTTTCTTAAACCAAGTCCAACACCTGTAGCTTGAATGATTTGGGCACCGATTATGATTTGAGGAGGTGTGACATTAACACCTTCAGGCATTTGCCCCCCTTTATGATGACCTCTAGACCATAGGAACAATTGTGATAACGGAACACCGTGAAATAAGATTTGGGGAAGGTCTCGATACCCTGGTAATATCCAATCTTCTTTCTCTAGAACAAATTGGGTGCCAATCATGCTAGCTTCCTGACCGGAGACTGGAGCATAAAAGCCTAATCTACCTTGCCGGGATAGTGCAATACATCTTTCATCTATAGTTCTGGTATAGATCATGCGCTCCATAAGGAGTTGCAACTCTTCATCATTGAGTTCCGGTAATAAGCCGGGATTTCTAACTTCGCCGTTTTCATTTAAGAGCTGAAATGTTTCAAATTCACAAATTTCCTTTGACTGTAGATTGCTCATTTTTCCACATCCTTCAACTTAATAGGTACATATTAGACAATTAAAATTAAATCGGCTCCTAATGATTTGTAATAATTATATAATATATTTTTACACGTTCGTTAATTTTTATATTATATTAAGGGTGTTAATGTGTCAATTAAACTAATCTGTAATTATTTGCATTTTTAAAAGAGCTGAATAAGACTTTTTAATAAGGACCTCTGGAGTGTTATTATTAATTGGTTATATTCTATGACGAGGTGAAAACAAGTGACAGTTGAAAAACAGATATTATACTTATTATCTAAAAAGGGAGAAATGAAAGGAAAAGAACTCATTAATATTTTTGAAGAAATGGACTATACCTCGCAATCAATAAGAAACACATTATCTAAATTAAAGAGAACTACATATATAACATCATTAGAGCGAGGGATATATAAGATCACCCCGAATGGTCTTGAAGCACATAGTCTGTATTCTGAGAAAGATAACTTTTATGCAAAAGATTGGGATGGGAAATGGTATTTGGTATTCTTAGAAATCCCGGAAAAACTGAGAAAAAAAAGAGATGCCTTCAGAAAGGGGTTACTAGAATTAGGCTTCGGCATGCTTTATAAAAGTGTTTATGTATACCCTTGGGATATCGTAAATAAGGTGATAAATCTAATAGACACACTTGAAATTGAGGAATATGTAACTGTTATATCAAGCAATGAATTCTTGTTGAATGGGATAGTTCCTGAGGGTATAGGAGGTCCAAATAATGCTAGATCATTATGGGATTTAGAGGGAATCAACAATAATTATAAAAATGCACAATTATGGTTTGAAAATGAGTACAAGACAACATTCAATGAATTAATCAAAGATAAAAATCGAAGTCCTATACAAGTGTTTACAAGCTTTTTAACATTAAAGAAGGTAAGGGACGACCTAATAATCGAAGACCCTATATTACCAGCTGAATTCTTACCTGGTAATTGGTTAGGAACGATTATACTCTTCTCTATAGATAAGTTAATAGAGACTTTGGTGCAGTTGATTCCTGAAGACTCTTACTATTTCTCATTTGTAGCAGATTGATTAGGTTTGCTAATCAACTGTCTCATTAAGATTGCGCTTATTTGCGAGCATAGTGTTCCTCAATAATTTAACTTTTTTATCTATAACACTCGCGTAAGCTTCCAATGTTCGTATGATCAATCTTAAATGAACAGCTTATATCTTTTGGTTGATAGGTTACTAATTGTTTATCACAAGTACACTTTTACTAAGCATAGCCAAAGTATATTTTTGTAATAAATATTCTTAATTGTCGATAAATCAACTAGTCAGTGTTTATAGAAATACCATTGGAATTTAAAAGTAGGGTAATTAGAATTGATTTAAGTCTTATTAAGAGCTACTTAATAAGGAATTTGAAGAATTGAATAAGATCATTTTGAAAAGGGAGGTATGATTTTGAAAAGAATGGCTTGGATAATTGGTACAATTTTAGCTATTAGTATTTCCGGGTATGCTATTGTACAGTATTTTATCTTAGGTGCTAATAAATCAGGTTTTGTGATGGCAAAAATAAATCTTGGAGAAGTGTTAAATCATATCTGGTATATAATATTGTACATTCACGCATTTACAAGTTTAATAGCTTTAACAGTTGGCCCTTTCCTCTTGTCTAGTAAAATAAGAAATAAAAATCAAGATAGACACAAACGAATAGGAAAGGTTTATTACCTTTGTATATTATTCGGCGGTCTTACGGGTTTATATTTAGCCCTTGAAGCAACAGGTGGAATCATATCTACTTTAGGTTTTGGATTCTTATCTATTTTTTGGATTGTAACAGCCGGGATTGCTCTTTTGAAGATTAGAAAAGGCCAAGTACAACAACATCGTAGGTGGATGATCAGAAACTATTCGTTAACTTTTGCAGCGGTAACTTTGAGAATTTGGTTACTTATTTTCGTTCTTATAGCAGGCATTAACAATTATGAAACAAGTTATATAATTATTTCGTGGTTATGCTGGGTGCCGAATCTTCTTATAGCAGAATTTTCTGTAAACAAATCAGACAAAACATTTAGTAATAGAATCAGAGTTCTAGAAGAAAGTGCTGAATACTAATCTGATTAGATAATTTGATGATTAGTATGTAGCTGTTCTTATGGATACAAATACAGAATAAACAAAGACACCTAGCGAGTATAAATTGCAAGGTGTCTTTCCAATTCACTAAGAAGAGTATTAATTCGAACTGGATTTGATTCTTAAATGGTGCCAACGAATTCTACTTTTATTACCAATCCAACTTGAGATCAAAAATACGCCATTTTAAGGGTCAAAAAACGACTGCATTAAGTGATAACAATCATATTTAAGAAAATAGGTGATTTCCTTTCTCCAAATCGCTTTTTTACAAAGCTCTCTGCTGAAAACCTAGATTACTATGTTATAATGCAAGAAAATTTTGAATTTAGAGAGGGGGATGTCACTTGAAAAGAAGCATATTATATATTGAAGATAATGAGAAGATAGGTAGTTGGGTAAAAGATGAATTGGAACAGCGAGGATTTACAATTCATTGGCTGCTTTCTGGTGAAGGAGCCGAAGAAGTAATAGATCAACACGAAATCGTTATTCTGGATATCATGTTACCGGGTTTAGACGGATTTACTGTGGGAAAACGATTAAAAAAGGCAGCTCCTGCTGTTCCAATTTTGCTGTTATCTGCTCGAACATCGATAAATGATAAGGTAGACGGTTTGCAATTTGCTGATGACTATTTAACGAAACCCTTCCATACGGATGAGTTAGTTGCAAGATTAGAAGTATTAATTCGTCGAAGTGGTGAAACACATTCCGAACGCATTTTATTAGGAAATCATATTGAAGTAGATCCAGTAGACCATATGGTATTTGACAAACGCACTGGAGAAGAAATTATATTGACAGGAAAACAACACCAAATTTTAATGTATTTCTTACACCACCCTAATCAAGTTTTGCCAAAAGAAAAAATTTATGAAGCTATTTGGGAAGAAACTTATATAACTGGTGATAAAACATTAATGGTGCATATCCGTAGACTGCGTCAAAAGTTGGAACGCAATCCAGAATCCCCGGAGATTATTGAGACGTTGAAGGGAATCGGCTATCGGGTGAAATTATGAAACAGACTAGGTCATTATTTCGTCATTTTCTAATAGGGCATTTTCTCTTTATCTTCTTACCACCCATTATGTTTATTCTTTTCCTTATGCCCATTGGGTTTTCGGATATTAATGGAGAAGATGTGAATACGTTAAACCAAGTTTACTATCTGCTTTTACTTGGGTTTATTATTATCGCATTTGTTGTGATGTCTTGGCTATTCTTCTCGAGACTTCGTAAACGCCTCACTAGTTTACAGAAAGTTATGTCATTTTCAGCTACTACTAACGCATTTCCTAAACCGTTACCTCTTGAAACAGATCGTATGGATGAAATAGATCAGTTGGGAAGTTCTTTTAATTGGATGATTCAGCAACTTGAAGACAGTCGGAAGCGAGAATATGAAGAGGAATTATTACGACATAGACTTATTGCGAATTTATCACATGATTTACGAACGCCACTTACTATTTTAAGAGGTCATCTCACCAGTTTAAATAAAGAATCAATGAGTTTAGAAGGACAAAACTCATTAACAGAGATGGACCATACGATTACAAGAGTCGGAGATCTAATGGATGATTTACTTTCTTATACATTGCTTACATCAGGTAAACATCCTTATAAAGCCCATTCAACAGATATTGGACGTTTAGTAAGAGCATCTGTTGCTGCTTGGTATCCTGTATTTGAAGAAAAAGAAATTCAATTGGATGTTGATTTACCGACAGAGAAGACTTTTTATTGGGAAGCCGATCCTAAATGGTTAACACGTGTTCTGGACAATTTATTTCAGAATATCTTTCGCCATGCAGCAGAGGGGAAATATGCAAACATTGTGGTTGATGTAGAAAAAGAACAGATCATTATTGCAGATAGAGGTCCAGGTATGGATAACTCTTCCTATGATCTTGGGGCGGGGATTGGTTTATCGGCTTCTAATTATATGTTGAAAAAAATGAGACTGAAAGCTGACTATACATCAAATGAAAATGGCACAAGAGTAGTTATTGGGAAAGCTTAACCTAAAGTTAACCTAGAATTAAACCACATGATAACCGTGATGTAACTTTGCTTCTTTATAATGAGAACCATAACGGAGAGGAAGTGTTGTGGTTGCTTACAATTACTAACTTAGTCAAACGTCGCGGGAATCAAGAAATCTTATCAGGTGTTAGTTTTAAAGCTAGACCAGGCAGAGTAACTGGTTTTTTAGGTCCAAATGGGGCAGGTAAAAGTTCTACACTTCGCATCCTGCTTGGATTAGATCGTGCCACCTCAGGGAGTGCACTTATTGATGGAGTGCCATTCGCAGAATTACAGAATCCTCTAGCTACAGTAGGTGCTGCACTTGATGGATTTGGAGCTCATCGAATGAGAACAGGTCGAGCACACTTACGTTGGATTGCTCGTGCCGCAGGATTGTCTCGCACACGTGTCGAGGAAGTTCTGGAAATAGTAGGGCTTACGAATGCAGCTGGGAAAAGAGTCGGGAATTATTCCCTTGGTATGGGAAGAAGACTTGGAATGGCAGCAGCATTACTTGGTGATCCAAAAATATTGGTTTTAGATGAACCCGTAAACGGACTCGACCCAGAAGGAATTCGATGGATTCGGACATTTTTTCGCGACCGTGCTGAGTCAGGTAAAACGGTGTTATTATCTAGTCATCTAATGGGAGAGCTTGCAGAGACTGTTGATGATGTGGTGATTATTAATCATGGAAAAGTCGTTGCAGACGGAACATTGGAAGAAGTAATAGGTAATCACTCCAAGCTAGAGGAAGCCTTTTTTGCCCTGACATCTAAAAATGTAGGTGCTGTTGTATGAGAGCGTTCAACGCAGAACTATCTAAATTGTTCTCCCTACCGGGCATTTGGCTTGCCTTTCTTATTGGAGCCTTTGCCCCAGCAATCATTGCTGCCTTGGACAGCATGGCAGAAAAAGAGGATATTGTGGCTGGAGTTAGCTCACGGCTATCAGAGGTTGGCTATATAGGATTAGGTCTTGGTGTGCAAGGTATTATTATTCTTGGTGTGCTTGCTGTCAGTAGTGAGTATTTGATAGAAAGCAGTGAATCTGGTGGAGGAAATCAGATTACAACGAGTTTAACCGCCGTTTCATCCCGTCTCCATTTTTTGCTGGCAAAAGCAGGTGCTGTGACAGTGATTAGTGTAATACTTTCCATTGTTGCTATTCTAATAACTATTTTAGTGACGTACCTAATTCTTGGTGAATATGCTCCTGCATTTGAATGGTCCAGGCTGTTCGGAGTAGTTTGTTATTGGACATTCACTGCTCTTTTAGCATTTGGGATTACGGTTCTAACTAAGAATGGCATGATCCCGCTTGCTGTGCTAATAATTAATTCATCCGTTGTATCATTTAGTGTCCTGTTTTCTAAGGTTACAAATTTGGCGTTTTACTTACCAGATAGGGCTGGTCTTGATATGTTTATACCTATGAGCGACAGCCTTCACACCCCATTCATGGGCGGCGTAATTCTATTTGCGTGGGTAGCTGTTCTATTCATTGTTGCAGCTATTGTATTTCATAGAAGGGACGTTGCATCATGAGTGTTCTATCTAGTAGAAAGATAACACAAATCCTTAGTGCTGAACTGGATAAATTAGTTACATTACCATTGATATGGCTCACATTTATGGGGACATTCATTCTTAATGTAGTTTTAACCGCCGCTTTTACTTATGCTGGTCTACAAGAGGCGGTAGGAACGCAAAGTGTACTGGATATAGGAATTGCTTCTATGGGATACATTCAGGCAGGGTTCATTATTCTTGGTATCTCAGCTACTTGTTCGGAGTATACAGGTGGACAGATTCGAACTACTTTAACTACGATACCTTGGCGCGGGTTTCAATTATCCACGAAGCATTTAGCATTAGCAGCTATGACCATTCCCATGGCGTTTGTTATTGTGGCATCAGGAGAACTATATGCTTTTATTATGATGAGAGACACAGCAGTAGCGATTGAAATAGACATAATGATAAAAACATTAGCAGGTGCAACAGGCTATCTAACTTTAACCACACTTCTCAGTGCAGCTATAGGTGCTCTACTCAGGAGAACCACTACTGCTTTAGTGATACTGCTTGGTTATTATTTCGTTGTCAGTCCATTGTGGAGAGATTTTCTACCTAGTATTAAGGATTATTTTCCAGATGCGGCTGGATCTTATATGTATACGCCGCCTTCCTTTGATGAAATTAATGCCCTTACACCAATTCAGGGGACAGGTATTCTAATGTTATGGACACTGATTTTTATTATAGTAGCTACTGTGTTTTACAGTAAACGAGATGCCTAAGTTTAGGTTCCATCATTCAGATAAAATAAAGAAATGAATTTATAAGATGGAGGGGCAATAATTCCTTTATTGCCAGAGTAGGTAGATGACCCGAAACAATTCGTTAACGTTTCGGCAGCAACTTTGAGAGATTGGCTCCTTATTTTAATTTTATAGCTAGCATCAACGACTCTAAAACAAGTTATATAATTATATCGGGGTTATGGTGGGTGTCGAACCTTTTCTAAGGAATTATATGTGAACAGATCAGTTAAAGCATTTAGGAATGGGGCATTTATCGGTAAGCGTGTGGGTCTGGCCTAATAGACGTGGTATGTGGTATTTGCCTTTTTAACCAAAAGCCCGGCGTGTGTAATCACGCCGGGCAAAAGGTTTAATTAAATTGGAAGGATAGTGTATTAACCCCGTCCAGCTTGGAATGAAGGATATAATGTCATTCCACCGTCGGCAAATAAAGTGATTCCAGTCACATAGCTTGCTTGTGAAGAAGCAAGCCAAGCTGCAGTCGCTGCGATTTCTTCCGGTTTACCGATATATCCCATTGGTATCATACTTTCCACATCAGCACGCTGTTTTGGATCTGCAAATTTTTCTGCGTTGATTGGTGTGTTAATGGCCCCGGGTCCAATGTTGTTAACACGAATGCCCTTAGGAGCATATTCCATTGCCAATGTTTCTGTCATGAGTTTAATACCGCCTTTGCTTGCTGCATAGTGTACAAATAACGGCCATGGAATTTTTTCATGAACACTGGACATATTGATCACGGTACCCTTGATATCATGTTCGACAAAATATTTGATTGCTTCGCGGCTTCCGATGAAAGCACCCGTCAAATTCGTTTCAATCACTCTATTCCAATCCTCGAGAGGCATTTTATGTGATTCTACTGCGTTCTCAATTCCTGCATTATTGATCATCACATCAAGTGAGCCGAATTCCTTTACAGCGGACTGTACTAGATTGATTACATCTGATTCAACAGTTACATCACCTTTAATGGCTATTGCGTCTCCGCCTGCTCTTTTTACTTCTTCCACTACGGTATTGGCCTCTTCTTCGTTTGAACGATAGTTAATTACAACTTTCGCCTTTTCTTCTCCAAATCGATTGGCCATTGCTCTACCCAACCCTGTTGAGGAACCCGTAATTACAACAACTTTTCCTTCTAAATCTGTATACATGAAAAAATCCTCCTTTTATGCTTTTGCAATGCCTAACATGAAGCCAGCAGCGACAATGAAGGCAATTCCAATGATAATTGCAATAAATTGACGTTTTGTTTTTTTCTCGCCTAGTAAAAAGATCCCTCCCAAAGTAGAGATGATAATCCCCATTTGAGAAAGGGAAAAACTTGTTGCAACCCCGACACGCGGCTGGGAAATGAATAGGAACATATTTCCCGCGGCCCAGATTAAACCTGGTAGAATGTTGCGGATCGCATACTTATTAAAGGGCTTATGCTTGAAAGTCAATATAATTCCACCAAGTACCATTCCGATTGCTTGCGGAAATAAAGCAGCCCATCCATCAACATTAAAGAGACGGGCCACTACGACATACACTAAGTAACCAAAAGTAGACAGTAGGAGGATAAAAATACCCTTTTTCAAATCGTTCGCTTGATTTGGCTGTTTCTCATCTCGATTGGGAAGTGATGTGAGGATAGCTCCTATGATGATGCAGACCAGTGCAAGAACTCCAAGCACAATGGATGTAGTTGTCGACCATTCATGAAATACAATGACACCAAATAAAGCAGTCGAAACCAGTTGCATTCCTGTTGAAATGGGCATTGTTTTGGATACGCCCATCAGTTCAATGCTTTTTAACTGATTCGTCTGCCCTAAGGCCCAGAACAAACCTGAGACAATACCGACTCCCAAAACTACAGGTGTCAGGTCCGGTCGGACAAAAATATAAATACCTATGGAGAAAATAAGCGCACCTAATGTTGTCCCAAGTGTTTGACTATAGGGTCCACCACCGAGTTTGACATTAAATAGCACAATACTCCCCCAAAAAATAGCTGGTAAAACTGCTAAAAAGATATCCATCTTATTGAAACCCTTCTATAATAAAATCTGTTCATGAATTTAGCCCATCAGTTTTCTACCCCGATAATCGATTCGCTAATCATAGTTTGTTTCATTTTTTGATTTTTACCCTGATCTCGAAATATTCTTTTATTTAAAAGATGCTTTTTAAAGGTAAAAGCAGGCACCTACTTATGGATGCCTGTAGAAAACTATATTTGAAATCCAGTAATAATGTCCTAATCTTCAATCTCCAGAGGTGCTTCAAATGTTTTACCATCGCTCAAGGTGAATCCTTTAATCAATTTTTGTTTTCCCTTTAGTACAAAATAATTTTACTTGGGAGGGGGAGTTTCTTCTTCAAAAGATGCTAGTAAATGTCTGTTTGCAGCTATTTTTATAATTCTTGCATCTATAAAATGATTTTTGGATTAGAATGGTACTGTATGCTGGATATGGCACTACTTCTTTCGGTACATGTGAATTGTTGTGAGAGAACGATGAAGGTGGGAGCACAATGTAAATATTTTGCTTTTTAAGCTGGACCGGTACGTTTTCAAGCAGTTTATGGGTGAATTAATTTCTGTAATTGGGGGGATCAAACATGTCTAATAGTAATAAGACACCATGGTATCTCTGGTTAATAGCTCTATTCTTTATTTTTATCTATGCTAATGGTGTTTATGATTACTTTATGATGCTTGGACATGATCAGGATTATTATAATTCTAAAAATTACGGTGAAGCAGTTCACAAGTATTTTACAAATTATCCTGTAGTGCTTCTGATTTTATGGGCAATCAATATTTTTGGCAGCATGATTGCTTCCGTTTTGCTCTTGTTTCGCATTCGGTGGATAGTTTGGATGGCCTTAATCTCAGCTATTTCTATGTTGTTTTTAGAGGCAATAACTTTTGCATTTAAAAATCGTTGGGAGGTACTAGGACCTTTTATATCTATTTTTGATTTGGGATTACTAATAATAACTTGGGCTTTTTACTTTTATTGCAGATATTTAGCGAGAAGAGAAATACTCAAACAATCTAGAAGCAATGACTGATCAAGGTTGTCACCGAATCGGGCTATTTATGAAGTATCAGGAGGAGGAATTATTAGATTCCTAATCGGTGTATTGCTTGTTAAATATGATACTCAGACTGTTTTTACCCTATTTAATGTGGGTGGGACATGGTGAATAAATATCAGGAACACACTGTCTATATTCCATTGTGGGGGGCTTGCTTTCTACTTATTGGTATTCCTGATAACAAGTGACTGGTAATTCATCTTATGAAGTTTGCTTCCTGTTTTTATGAATCTTATGTTTGCTTTCTTTATCAAGAATAATAAGCATATCCAGAGATTCAATCATAGACATGTCGAGAAATTAAATCCTCTGTAAAAATAATTCTGCATTGCAATTCGAATGTCCACTGTGGATTACTAGGATTGGTTCTCCGTTCTCTCCGGCTATTGAGTATTCAATGTTTTTCCTCTATGTCTAGTATTTCTTTGCATCTATTTGTACTCCTTTGGTTATGAGCTTGTTCGAGTAATATGTTTACCTTGTTGAATGCTCTAATTATAGAAAAGTACTGATAATTAATATAAGTATATTAACTTTATTTCATTTCAAGTTTGAAGTATTATTGTTTATTTATGGTAAAATAGGAATTGGTTAAAAATCAAATTTTTGTTTAAGAAACTGGCCAGATTATTGCGGGAGTTTTGCAACAGGTAATTGTTTGATTAAAGATAAGAAAGAGAAAAACGAGGTGTAGCTAAAATGAAATTGAAAAGTTTACGGTTACCTTTGGAACTTTGGTAACAGTAACAGGGCTATGTTTTTTATTGGCCACATGTATTCGATCCCATGGTTAATGTTTGAAGTTAAAACTATAGTAAATTCAAGTGGCTTTTCAATCACAACGGGTTCCTATGTTCCGTTAATTATCGGCTTAGTAGCATGTGTCTTTGCTGAAAAATTTTACATTCATAGGTACTGAAAGAAATACATTTTAACAAATGGTTTAATTCAAAAACGGGCCTAATTGTTAAGAAGTATGTGTTGTTATCTAAAAGTGAGGGGTTTGGTAAAATTGAAAAAGTTTAAGAATAAAAACGAACTGTTAGAATGGATTAAAGCTCTCGGAATAGCGCTTATATTTGTTTTATGTATGCATACATTTATACTTACACCAGTCGTCGTTAAAGGAGCTTCTATGATGCCGACATTTGAAGAAGGAGATAGAGTAGTAGTAAATAAAATCGGACCAAGATTAACGAATTATAACCGATTTGACGTAGTTGTTTTAGACGCAAAGGAAGATAAAAGTTTTATAAAACGTATTATTGGTATGCCTGGTGACCAAATCTCTTATGAAAATGATGTACTTTTTGTTAATGGTAAGAGATATGAAGAACCTTATTTAGAGGAATATAAAAAGGCTTTGAAAGATAATAGGACACTTACTGAAGATTTCACGTTAGAGGAGTGTTTAGGGGAAGCAGTAGTGCCAAATGGGCATTATTTTGTACTGGGAGACAATCGTCAAGTAAGCAAAGATAGCCGAGATCCAAGCGTTGGATTTGTTTCAAAAAATAAGATAGTAGGTAAGGCAAAAATCGTCTTTTATCCATTAGATAATTTACATGTAATAGATTGATTTAATACCATTATTGTAACAGCAGTATAATTCAATCAGGCCAGAAAGTGAAATGATGTGTGTTATGATTGGAATTAATAATCAGACTGTTTTGAATATGTTATGAAGGAGATGAGATACGTTGACTAAATATCAGGAACGCACTGTTTATATTTCGTTAGGGATACTTGTTTTCTTTTTAGTAATATCCTTGATAACAAGTAATTGGGGATTCTTCTTATGGAGTTTGATCCCTATCTTTATGAACGTGATGTTTGCTTTCTTTGCCAAGAATAATAAGCATATTAAAAGATTTAACTAACAGCATGCTGAGAAATTAAAACCTTTTTAAAAATAAATCTGCAAACAGGCGCAATTCTCTAAAAAGGAATTGCGCTTGATCTAAATAAGGGGGATGTTAATGAAATATTTCTATGGAATATTATCTGTTATAGGTACAATCCTTCCTTATTCACAATTACTACCTTGGCTCTATAACCATGGATTAAGTTTAACTCAATTTTTTAGGGAAGTAACCCAATCTAGAATGGGAGCTTTCGCTTGGTGGGATGTATTGATTTCTATCATTGTAGTTATTGGGTTTATAGTGCACGAGGGTAAGCGAAAAGGTATGAGCTACTTATGGATACCGACTATTGCAACTGTAACGGTTGGTGTATCTCTTGGGCTTCCACTTTTCCTATTATTAAGACAAATTCATTTAGAAAAAAATAGTTTTCAATGAATTTGTAAGTTTTTATTATCCTCAGTTGAACAAGATTATGGTGTGAAAAAACTGTGCCTATACATTAATAGTGCCGGATTATCGAGTGAATTATGTTGGGTTTATTTTGGATTATCCTCAATGGGAAAACAGGGGGAGGAAATATGAAAAAGTACATAAGTCTGATTACTGTTCTTCTTATAATATCATCCGTTCTCATTGCTTGTAGTGACGATAATGAACAAAATAAAAGCGTTGAGAACACGGAAAATAGCAGTGCTGAGGCTAAGCAAAATAATAAAGATGAAAACAGCAATGAGAGTGAAAAAGAAACCGATTTAAATATAAAAGTAGATTCAGAAGGAGTAAAAAACAACAATAAGGATTATGCTGCCACTGATATTTCTGATAACCAATTTGGAAATAAAGAGAATAGTGATCATGCACTATCGGATTATTCTTCTGAGGATATTGAGTACGCTCGCATTTGGTTGCAACTCGGAGTGAATCAGAATGTTGATGAATTATGTGCTGAGAAGATATCAGCTGGGAAACCACTGAATCCCGATGATGAAACAAGCATTGATTATCCAGAAGACGTTGTTCAGCTATCAGGCACTCGTTTAGTTGATGGAGTCGTAACGTATAGCAGCAATGGTGATGGAACGGTTAATGTCTATAATGTTCCGAAACGCTGGGACGGAAAGAACCCTGCTGGTGAAAAAGTTTATAAAAAAATCATTGATGATAAAGAGCAAGTATCTATTGATCCAGGTAATAATAAAAAAGTCGAAGAATTAATCCGAAATCTTATTATTAATTCCTCGACAAAGGAGCGCGATTACTGAACAAGTATTTTCAATAATAGAGTCCTATTATAAGTTGGAGGTACCAGTTACAAGGACGATCTAGAACTGTGTCTGTACCTCCCTTAATTAAGGGAACATTGGAGGTGTGAAGTATGAAGATCCATAGAATAGATCATGTGAGTATAAACGTAAATAATCTTGCGGAGGCCAAAGCATTTTTTCTTGATTTAGGACTTGTTGTACAGGCGGAATGGGAATTGAATGGAGACCAGTTAGACCAAATAGTTGGGCTTAAAGATGTTAAAACGGCATGTGTTGGTTTGGGAATGCCGGATGGTCAGGCATGGATCGAGCTAGTCAAATTTTATACGCCGTCAGATGGAAAAGGTATTCAGCAACCATTTGCAAATACGTTGGGTATCCGACATATTTGTTTTGCTGTTGATGATATTGAATCTATTATTGCAAAATTGAAAAAGAATGGGACAGAAACCTTTAGTGAGATACAGCAATATGAAGAAAGTTATAAGTTATGCTACGTTCGAGGTCCAGAGGGAATTATTTTAGAGTTGGCGGAGAAAATCATATGAATAATGAATGGGAATTTAAGTGATTTAGATCTCCAAATATTGTTTATAAAAGAGTTACAAAATTTTTACTGGGACAAGGTATGATTGCATCGGGTTCTAAAATAGAGATCACAGACAGAATCGCGATATTTCTTGAAACAGGAAAAATACAAAAGCCAATATGGAATAGTTTAAAAAGTGTCAAGAAGATTTTCGGAAGGAAGAAGCTTCGCTTTAAATAAAAGGCACCTCATCCAGTGTCGATGAGGTGGCAAATACTGATTTGATAAATGCCATTTTATAGAGTTGCAAAATTTTAACGAAGCAATAAAAAGCTTAAAGTTTATCTTCTTTTAACAATTATAGGAATAACGAAATAGCACAATAGATAAGTAACACACACATAATTATATTTGAAATTTTTTCGAATTTAGAAAAGATTTTTTGGAAAGCTGATCCGCATATGGCCCATAGTAAAGTACCCGAACATCCTACTATAGCAATTAAGGTTGTATAAAAAAATAATGCGATTTTAGTACTATAGTTAGGCAATATAAACGTTGAAATAGCTATTAAACAAGCAAGGATCGTTTTAATATTAACAAACTGGAGTAAGAATCCAGACAGAAATGAGCTAGTATTTTTAGATTCATTTTCTCTTTCTTTATGATGGAATTGTATCTTCCAAGCTAAGTATAAAATGTATATTGCTCCAACTATTTTAAGATAGGGTTCTATTACTGGAATCCATTTAAACAACTTTGAAGTAAATAACGCGCTTAAGAATGAAATTGCAAAGAATCCGAGAAATATGCCACTAGTAAAATTCAACGATCTTCTAAATCCTCTTTTTCTTGAAACATTCAAGACCATAATGTTATTAGGCCCTGGAGTAAAAGCCGTAATTAGCAAGTATGTGAAAAACGCACTAAAATTCATTGGTTACCTCCTTCTTGATAGATCTTCTTTTTTTATTTGATACTTTAACCGGATCAGCTCTAAATGCATTAAACAATCTTCTTAAAGCACCATTCTATTTTCCTTAACAGTAACTCGTTATGAAGCATTAGTAAAATTGAATTTTGTGAAGTAACCCATTGATTTTTCTGATATCATAAAGGTGATTTATAATTCAAAGTGGGTGATACATTGGAAATACGACATTTTGTTACTTTTAAAAAAGTTATTGAACTGGGTAGTTTTACACAAGCTGCTGAAAATTTAGGCTACACTCAATCAACAGTGACATCTCATATTCAGACACTTGAAGAACATATAGGAGCACCTCTATTTGATAGAATTGGTAGAAAAATAAAGTTGACTGAGATTGGGAGAAAGTTGCTTCCCTATAGCCAAGAGATATTAGATACATATGGGAAAATTGAAAGCATAACAGAAAATGAAAAGGATATAAAAGGAGAATTAAAGATAGCGGCACCTGAGTCTTTAACTGTATACCGACTAGAACCAATTTTAAGAGAATATAGAGAAAAGTTTCCTTATGTAAGTATTAGTCTAAGTAATGCTACATGCGGAGATAACAAGAAAGCCATACTAAATGGAAGTGCAGATGTTGCATTCGTCATGATGCCACAGTTTCAAGATTCAGATTTAATCGTTCATTCGTTATTGAAAGAGAAAATAGTTCTTGTAGGAAGTCCTGACTGCTCACTGAGTACTTTAGATAGTAGTTACGAAAACCAAAAAATAAACGAGTGTTTTATTGCGAACGAGAAAGAATGTAATTATCGAATGATATTTGAAGATTATCTTAAGGAACGAGGAATTGTACCTTCTCATACAATGGAGCTTTGGAGTATTGAAGCGATGAAGCGTTGTGTAATGAGTGGGCTTGGGATTGCTTGCTTACCTTTAGTTACAGTAATTGATGAGATTAGGGAAGGGAAATTAAGGGTTATTCCTTATGAGGGGGGTCTAAAACAGATTGACTCACAAGTTATTTATCATAAAAATAAGTGGATTTCACCGGCATTATCAAAGTTCATAGATATTACTTTGGAACATGCAAGTGGTTGTTGAAGCGTAGTATTCGATGTCGAGAAAGAGAAGTAAAATTCACGCATGTTTTTTATTAAGCACCCTGTCTTCTTTTGGATGGGGTGCCTTTTCTATTTAATTACTTAGAAAAATTATTTTCTGAATGGATTAAGAACGAATGCTTCTCTGTTTATTTAAATAGTGAATATGTATTTCCTTAATTTAGTAAATAACAAAGGATTCAGAACTGTTTCAGGTACCATTTTCCATGTAATATTTTCCTAATAGATTTGTTGCCGTTTTGAAATAGCTTGGTAACTTGGCTATGTTAGGCTAGTAACTAGTTGAAACGAAAGCGGTTTAATTAGTTTACATAGAGGGAGAAATAAAAAAATGAAAAAAACATATACAGTTAGAAAATGTGCTGCGGTGGCAATTGCGGCTGCTTCGATTACCTTCAGTCCGATTATGACGGGCAGTGCGTTTGCTCATGGAGCGGCACCAAGCGCATCCGTAGGTAAAGCGGGCGTTGTCATCATTGCACAGGGTGCACATGGAGCGGAAGTAACAGATTTGCAAAGGAAACTGAAAAATCACGGCTATGACTTGAACGTTAATGGTGTCTACGGAGCGGATACTCAGAAGAGTGTTATTGCATTCCAAAATGCACAAGGCTGGAACGCCGACGGGATTGTAGATGCTCCGACATTGAATGCGTTGAACCACACTTCAGGAGCGGGTTCGAGTGCACCGAATAATGTAGCACCATCTAATCAGCCAGTTCAGACTGGAGCGGTGAATACAGCAAATGCCGCGAACAATGGCAGTACAGTCGCAATTGCGAAAAGTCTTGTGGGCTCGCCTTATGTATTTGGTGGGACAACTCCTGCAGGTTTTGACAGCAGCGGCTTTATCAACTATGTGTTCAGCAAGCAAGGCATCCAGCTAAATCGCACGCATGCGGGCATGTGGGCAAATGATGGTGTTCATGTAGGCACTCCGTCTGTCGGTGATGTTGTCTTCTTCGCGGATACATATAAATCAGGCGTATCTCATAGCGGCATCTACATCGGCAACAATCAGATGATCCATGCTGGAACGGAAAGTACAGGTGTTGAAATTACGAGTCCGTCAGAATGGGATTACTACTGGTCCAAGCACTATATTGGCGCAAAGAGATTCTAAATAGAATTAGGTAGACAGTTCCGTGCCTGGTACAATCGCTTCATCAAGATTGACACCAGGTGCGTTTAAATATATAGTAAAAATTACAAAATTATATATTTAACTTCCGTTAAGGGGAGTAGCTCATACAGTAATAGTCGTCAATACAGGAGTCAGCTCCTCGGCTTTACTGGCAACAGCCGTTGTTTGCGAGACCTTACCAATTATTTGGTGAGGTCTCTTTTTGATTCGAGACGTTATAACCGAAAACTGGTTGCAGCGTCTCTTTTTTACTTTCTGAAGATATGGGAGGTTAACCTGTGAGTGATTATCTGGAACTTGTAAGTTCAGTGAGCATCAGCCAGAAGAATCGTCTTATCAGCTGCGACAAATCTTTACAACTTATAGGAACAGGAAGAAGTGCGTTTGTTTTCAAAGTGAAGGCGTCGAATATAGCCATTAAAGTATTCTTCCCTGCTTTTGAGTACATTGCTCGAGAAGAAGCTGGGATTTATAAATTACTTCATGGTATTCATTATTTCCCGTCTGTCCATGAAGCTGGTCCGAATTATATTGTCATGGATTACGTTGAAGGCAATACACTTTTTCAGTGTCTGACAAAAGGGAAGATTATTACATCGAAACATATTGAAGAAATTGATTATGCTTTGTCTTTGGTAGCAAGTAGAGGGCTAAATCCTTCTGATATTCATTTGCGAAATATTTTTATCACAGTAAGCGATGAGATCAGACTCATTGATGTAGCGCGTTACAGGCAAAACAAGGAGTGCAGGCAATGGAGTGATCTCAAAAAAGCCCATCAGCAATTTTACCGCAGACGCTTCTTTTTCAAGAAAATTCCAGCTCCTTTTTTGAATATAGTAGCTTTTCTTTATAAAAAGGGACTTATGCCATTCTATCGATCTACAATCCACTTAAGGTAATGAAAGTGGGTTAGTCTACTTACACTATGACAGGATTACAATTGTAACCTGTTAATGGCGCAGGGATATAATTTATATAGGTGGTTTTAAAGTTACAGGGTTTAGGAGAGGTGAAGCAATAGTCTACAATTATACACCTAACGGTAAACTCTATATCCAAGCTTTCGAAATTACTTATTAATATGTTCAAAAGCGCCCTTTCTTTAATTGGATGGGTGCTTTTTTGTTTCCCCTTTACTTTTACTAAGAATGAATGGTTTTATATTACAAGAACATATATTCGCTTTTTGTGGAGGTCTTCAAATGAATGGTTTACGCACTAGGTCAGTGGAATATCGGCAGCCAATCGAAGTGATCTACATGAATTCAAAAGGAAAGATGTCTCATCGAACCATTCGTGTTCTGTCTGTTACAGATTTAAAGGTACTATAAGGACAGAATCTAAGTGCCTACCAATCAGAGTTGCCACCTGTGATCTTGTCTCCTGAGTTTGATTCTTTAGGACAACTCTCTTACTCCGCATCAGATCTTGAATACAAGAACTATGCAATCATAGCTGGACAAGGGGAAGGCATTGATCGTCGTATTATGACAATCCGTGATTCTACTGGCTTTGATAGATATGAGTTATTTGGAGAAGCGAGGGACATAGAAGAAAAGGAGGGAGAAGACGGTAAAGAACCAACACCACGACCAGTTGAAGATATAAAGCGGATTTAATCAATCAAGGTAATCAGAAATTGGCAGAATGTGAACATGAGATTTACATGGAATGTAAGCCACTCTCCAAATCTCGTTTCATCTATGAAAAAGATTACAATTTAGGAGATATTGACACCTTTGAAAAAATTTTTGGTATTTATCATGAGCCTCTAGCTGTTTATATGGCTGAGCAGGAAGAGGGAGATTGATATTTAATGATTTTCTGATATCAATTACATTTAATAAATAATTCCATAACCTAATATTTGTTTCTAAATATAATTTTGGGGTAAATGTTAATATGGACAAACAACTTATACTGGAACATAAACAATTTCTGCTAGAACGATTAAAAAATTTAACAAAGTTGAACAAGGATGCCAACAATTTAATTAGAGATTGGAAAAAATCAAGTCTTACCGAAGCTGAACAATGGATTAAGGATTCTTATATTTTTATTGAACAAAATAATTGTACAATAAAAATAATTAAGGATCAGTTGTTACGTAATTACCCACTAGAACTATCTCGAAAGGAATTAACTTTGTTAAAACGATATTGAAATACATTAGGAAACTTTTATAAGGCGCCCGTTGGTGTCTTTTTGCATGCCGTCCAATAGAAGCTTTGAGGTTAAGTTTATTCGAAGCTAAAAAGCTTCATTTTGTTAAATAAAGTCAATAAGTCTTGATTTTTTAGAAGGTAAGAGTTAAGCTTCTGGAAAAGTGAAAGGCAAACTGGTTGAAAAACTAGGACGCAAAGCCAAAGGTCTAAGATCAGGAGATTATGATAGCTTGGTTACCTCACGTGGAGACTGTGAAAATTGACTAAATTAAAGAACACCCAAATTTTGAACGAGACAAATGTATTGGCATCGCTAGATTCAAATTTAGCAATGGTTGAATTTGATCTGGAAAGAAGAGTTATCTGGGCTAATGATAATTTTGCCAAAACTCTTGGGTATAGGGTGGACGAGATACAAGGAATGAATCATGAACGTTTCTGCACTTACGATTTTGTAAACAGTCCTAAGTATTTAACTTTATGGGATGATTTGATGAATGGGAAGAAATTTGAGGCAAAAATCGAACGGGTAGGGAAGTTAAAGAAGAAGTTATGGCTTGAAGCGACATATATTCCTGTCCTTGATGAAAACAAAAAGATTTACGCTGTATTAAAGATTGCAACGGATATCACAGAACGAGAAAGCGATTCTTTGAAAATGATTTCTCAATTAAAAAATATGCCTGAGGAATTAGTTGATATTGTAGTTGCTAATTCCTCTGAAAAAAACCATGCAGTCGAATCGTTAAAAAAGCATGTTGAAGAAATTAGTAATATAGCTAAGGCTATAAAAAATATATCTTCTCAGACAAATGTACTTGCTCTTAACGCAGCGATAGAAGCCGCGCGTGTAGGAGAACAAGGTCGCGGTTTTAAGGTTGTGGCAGACGAAGTCCGTAGACTTTCCTTAACCGTAGATAATGCGATCAAAAATATAGATTCGAATATCCAACTTATTGAATCCGATGCAAGAAAGGTAAATGATGTGACCAACGAGTTAAATAATGCAATTTCAGATAAGCAACTTGATTTCCATCGTGCCTTGGAATTGTTTGAAAGAACGCTCTAAGGTATTGCATATTAGAGAAATTCTAACAATTAAAGCCCCTTGTCCTAAATTGGATAAGGGGATTTTTAGGCTTTACTTATTTATATATAATAAAAGAGAGATTACTAATATATAAAGCGTAAATGATAAACTATTTCAACAGTCATTTAGTGAGGAAATATTATTTAGTTTATAAGTTATAAGTTTATCTAAACTTTTAAAGCAAGGGCTTCGAGTACCATTAAACAGATTGATTACTGTATAGGTGGATTCATAAGTCCGTATAATGTACATTGTAAATCGCGAGATAGAGTACACTTCATTTCGAACTTCCAGATAAGTATAAAGATCATTAATAGTGTACTCTTCCGCATTAACGGTTTCCTTAATTAAGTCTCTCCTAAACTGTACCATGAAAAGTATTACCTACAGTAGCTATACAAAACATATTCCAGTTTTCTGGTGAATGTTTAATATATTAATCGTTGAAATTGAATTAGATTTTACACGTCAGAGATATGAAAAGCACCCTCTTCTTAATTGGATTGGGTGCTTTTCTTCTGTGAAAGAAATTTAAAGCAATGGGAAGTATATAATTAGGTATTTTCAAAACTTAGAATAATGAAGTCCCAATTCTATTATTTATACTTAGTTATTTCTCTCTACTGGCATGAGATTAACTCATGTCATTAGTCATTTCAAAATCATCTTATCCGAAGCCGGCCAGCTCATGGCGATGAAGAAAGGTGCCGACAAATACTACTACTACTACTCTTACAATGCGCATGGCGATGACATCGCGATCAGCGACAAAACGGGCAACACGGTCGCCTCTTACGCTATGACACATGGGGAAATACGCTGAAGGCCGAAGAGGACCCGGCAGTGAAGGACAACCCTTATCGTTATGCGGGCTACCAATATGATGGGGAAACAGGCATGTACTATCTGATTGCGCGCTATTACAACCCGAGACATGGGGTGTACCTGTCGCTTGACCCTCATCCTGGTGATGAGGACGACATCCTCACCCAGAACGGCTACAGTTATGCGAACAACAATCCAGTCATGTTTGTGGATCCGGATGGTGAATTTGCCTGGTTTATTCCAGTTGTTATGGCAGGTTATAGGGGCTATAAAATTTACAAAACCTATAAGAAAGTCAAAAAGGTAAATAAAGCTGCTAAAAATGCAGCCCGTTATCAAAAGTTAAAAACGCATTATAGACTATCAGAAAAATATGGAACAGACAAAGTTAGACAACTTAAGGATGGGAGAAACCGATATTATGGTAAGGTTAAACCCGCAAAGACTAAAGGAGAAATGGCCGGAAGAAGATTAGTTAGAGAATGGAATCCTAAAACAGGGAAGCAAAGAACTTGGCATGAAACACTAGACCATAAAGGAAGAGTGTGGCAAGTAAGACCTCAAATTAATGGTCAGAGTAAAAAACATTATGTGTTTGATAAGAAAGGTAAACTCAATAAAAAATGGTGATAAGGAGGTAGTTTGTTGAATAATTGTGAAATAAATCTTGAATTAAACTTTTATAATTTAAAAAAAGTGATTTGTTCAGTTGTAAATGAAGAAAAAAATATACGCATTATCAAATAGCCAAATGGTGTAGTAAATATATTGATTTGCTTGATGGAAGTGTTCCGGCAAGTAATAATGAAGAAATATTGAAGACGATAGATATTGCCGATGATATAGACGCTCAGTGGGAGCTATATGTAATAAATAAAGTCCCTATAAATGAATTGGGTTCAATAGATTTAAATCTAATTTATTTGCCCAAAGAATGGTTTATAGAATGGAAGATAGAATTAACAAAGCACGTTATATGATTTTATTGTTTTTAGTGCTCAACTGTAAGAATATTGTGTCATATTAGCTAGTTGGCTTTTATGAGTACAATTTATTTGTGATAGCATTAAAAATTGCTTTCCAACGCTATGCTATTGATTTAAGAAAATAACATTTAACAGAAATTTAAAGATGGATATTTGACTGGAATGGAGACAGTATTTGGTTCATACTGATCTCATTCCAGTCTTTTTTATAAGTTATTTCTCTATTAATAGTCTGTTAGAGACATACGATAAATCTCTGTCTACCTATGTCATCTACATGCAGATACTGACTTATTAGCACAAATAAGCTTCATCAGATGCAATTGTCACTACTAAGCCGGCCAGCTCATGGCGATGTCATCGCCATCAGCGATAAAGCGGGGAACACGGTCGCCTCCTATGCCTATGACGCGTGGGGCAATATCCTGAAGGCGGAAGAGGACCCGGCGGTTAAGGACAGTCCTTACCGTTATGCGGGCTACCAGTATGATGGGGAAACGGGCATGTACTATCTGATTGCCCGCTATTACAATCCGTAACATGGCGTGTTCTTGTCACTTGATCCGGATCCTGGTGATGAGGATGACATCCTCACACAGAATGGCTACAGCTATGCGAATAATAATCCAGCCATGTTAGTAGATCCTGATGGCCACTGGGTATGGCTTGCGATCAATGCAGGGTTTGCAGCTTATGATGGCTATAAGGCGTATAAGTCAAGGGGAAATAAGAAACAAATTGCTTAGGCTGCGGCTTCTAATTTTGTTGGCGTAGGTAAGATAAAGAAAGCAGGTAGATTGCTAAAGGCTACCTCAAGTAAAACGCATCAATATTTTAAAACTAGAAGAGCGGCTAGAAGAGCAGCTTTTAGAGATGCAGGTATTGGTTAACATGGACAAAAAACAAGGGTTAAGGCAACTCTAAATAAGGGATCTAGGCATCCTCATAAAGGAAGGAATCAAACAAGACCAACATGGAAATCTGGAAGGGGCCATATAGTAGCCCATGACAGATATGGTCATAAGAGCCTTTTGTCGAACCCTCACTATAATATTTACTTTAAAGACGGGAGGAACCATCATTATTATCCGAGTAAACACAATCCAAGAGGAAATCGTTAAATGATAAAAAAGAATATCAAAAATTATTGGAGATGCAGTCATGTTTATTGAGAAGAATAATAAGATTGAATTTGATCGATTTAATTGGTATGAAAAAAATGGTGCAGTTATTGATATTACATCCATTAGTTCTAGTGTTTCCCTTAATCAGTATATTGTTGAAATTAATGATAGTGGTGATATACCGACTTTTTTTCAATGGCTATTGAGTAATCAATTTAGAATATATTGTTTGGATGATTGTCGATTAAATACTGTTAATATGAATAAGGTACAGAAAAAGTTTTTAGAAATTGAAAAGCATAAGAATAATTGGTCTTTATTAGGGGGGAGGGATTCAATTTATTATAGAGAATATAAAGGAATTGAAAACTTAGATTTTAGATCCGGAAGCTATTGGTTTTTCAGTCTAGAACGTCTAAATGAAAAGGAGATTGATTCTTACTTCCAGAATCTAAACTTAGAAAAATCGAGCTTTCCTAACCTAAGTTTTATAGATGTTCTGCAAAAAAATAAAGAGTTGATTGCAGGGTACATTTCATGGGGAGAGTCATATTTTAAGCCGGGAACTAATGAGGAGCCCAAAGTATTGGTTTGTTATACAGGGCTTGATATAGATTTCTTATAGAAGTGAATTTATATACCTTAAAAAGAGAAGCAGTAAATTGGCTGCTTCTCTTTTCTAATTTACAGACTATTCTCTTCATAGATCTTTTAAACATTGATCAATAAATGGACATTATAAATTCACATCGTGGGCCGACCGCAGATTATACTTAGAAAGGCAGTAGTAGAATAAACTTGAAAATTAGACTAAGAAAATAAGGGAGCGAATATTTTGGGGTTAGAAAGGTTTTATATACATGATAAGGTAGTTTTTAATAGAATGACAACATTAGTGGATGGTATCTTTAGAAAAGGAAAAAGATTTCCAGAGCAAGTTTTTCAAAAACAATTCAATAGGTTTATGTATCATGATTTTTATTGGACGTTAAGCGGAGACTTCTGGCTTGAACTTCAAAAATTGGCGGTAAATTCTATGGACGAATCTATACTAGTTGGAGTTTTAGAGCCAGATCCGGAAAATTACTTTTATAGGGAGTTTAAATACTATAATTGGTTGGAATTGCCCGTTTACCTGTCGGTGGAAACTTACTATGACATTATAGAATCGTTTCCAAAAGAAAGTCCAGCAGATGCATTAGTCTATAATTCTGATATTGTCTTTTGGTTCTCTCCTTCGGGTAAATGGGCGATATGGGGGGAGCGATATTGGGAGTGTAGTGTAATAGGATTTAAAAGTACAACAAATTATAAAAATCTATGTTCTATGTTAGATTCTTGGCATACTTTTAGTGAGAAGATAAACAGTGATTTTACAGATAGTAGCTACCCGCAAAAATTTATCGATAGATTTCCCTCTAATTATGCTAGGAATCTATAAACATTTAAAATTTAGGAAGCCTTGAGTTGCTAAGCCCCTCAAGGTTTTTATGTAAATAATTCTTGTTATTAGGTATGGAATAAGGTTATTTCATACCTAATATTGCTAACTAGATGATGAAGTTCGGATCAGCATTTATAAGTTCTGGGTAGCGTCGCTAGCCCTCGCTGGGTTAATTATCACAGATACAGGAATTATGGACGCCGGTATGTATAAAAAATACGTACCGGCGTTTTTGCTTGTCTTGGTAGTTGGTGGAATTATGTCTAATATGACTACTGCGTGTGTTTTAGATAGTGAGAGGGCAATGCACTATCTAAAACTGAATGACATTTATTCGTCTGTTTGAAGTATGAATTATCGTACAAGCAACTGAAATAGATATGCATAGTATGACAATAAAGGGAGGAGATCACATTGACGATTCCACTCCAAAATTTTATTGAACATTATCTAAGTCATATATGGACAGGCATCCAGTTTGGAGACTTTGAGGTTACAAAGCTTTATTTATTTGGCGAAGTGCGGTTTTTACATTTCCTTCTGCTTTTAATGGGTTTGGATATTATTACTGGGCTATTCAAAGCTTGGAAAAATAAAGAATTATGGTCAAGGGATAGTCTGTTTGGATATGCTCGCAAATTACTGATTTTAGTAGTTGTAATACTGGCAAATGTCATCGATCAAATATTGTCTTTGGGTGGGGCTGTTGCTTATGCTACTGTTTTGTTTTATATAGCGAGCGAAGGACTATCGATTGTAGAGAACTTAGCTCAAGTAGGTGTGCCATTTCCAACAGTTATTGTAAAGAAATTAAAGAATATCAATTTTAGTAGAAAAGATGTAACTGAAGAAAATAAGGAAGAAATAATATCTATTGATAATGAAAAAAGGGGAAAGATAGATTTAGTTAAAGTAGCGATTGACGCTGGGCATGGTGGGTTCGGGGTAACTCCAGGTAAACGATCTCCAGCAAATGAATATGAATGGGATTTCAATAATAAAGTGGTTGTCTCGGCCATCAAGTACTTAAAGGCCTATGGAATTGATGTGTTGCGTTTGGATGATCCAACAGGTAAGACAGATGTTTCACTAACTACTCGTACAAATAAAGCGAATGCTTGGGGAGCGGATATTTTGATCTCATGTCACCATAATGCCAATACAGGTAAGTGGGGAGAGTGGACAGGTACCGAGACGTACACTTATGTCGGCAAGTGGACGGATGCAGAACGACTCGCGGGACTTGTGCAAAAACGCCTTGTCAACGCCTATGGATTGCATGACCGCGGTTTAAAAAAGGCAGACTTCCACATGCTTAGAGAATCAATCATGACTGCTATTCTCATTGAATGTGGATACATGGATTCTACAATTGATATTAAAAAAATGCGTGATGATAGGGTGCTTGAAGCAGCAGGTAAAGCTGTTGCTGATGCGGTGGCTGAATACTTCGGAATTGAGGATAAATCATCTAAGCCAATTGAAAAACCAGGGGAGGAGATTGACATGAAAGAATTTGAAGAGTTGAAGAAAGAGCTTGCAGTGCTAAAGAAAGAAGTGGCCAAGAAGCAAGATAAACCTAATGATTCCCATACGCCTGATCCAGCTCATGCGAAGGCTTGGAAGGAAGCTACGGAAGCAGGGTATGTTGATGGTAAACACCCACATCACCCGTTAACGAGAGAACAGTACGCTACTATCCGTCTGCGCGAAAAGAATTAATATGTTAAAATGAACACTGTTCACATTTTATGTATCCAAGGTTTAAGTATCAAGAGGATGAAAGCCCCTTACTATTTGGTAGGGGCTTTTTTTGTAAGAGTCTCATTCAGTCTATAGTAAGCCAAAAGTCTCAATCGTTAACAACATTAGGACTTAAATCATAATCGTCAACAAAATGTCTAAATCCCAAAATAATTTACGTAATTACTCACTAGAAATATCTCAAGAAGAATTATACTTGTTAAAGCGATATTGGAATATGTTAGAAAATTTTTAGAAGGCGCCGAGTGGCGCCTTTTTTAATACAGAAAAATAAAAGGGGGATTCAATATGAAAAGGGAGTTGAAACGATGAGCGGTGTCCACTTGGAATATTTAGAGGTAGCAAGATTGTATTTATTTGGGGAAGTGCGATTCTTGCACTTCCTTTTGCTTTTGATGGGATTAGATATTCTCACAGGCTTATTCAATACATGAAAAAATAAAGAACTATGGTCAAGGAATAGTCTATTTGGATATGCTCGCAAGCTGCTGGTTCTAGTTACAGTAATCCTTGCAAACGTAATAGATCAAATTCTTAGTCTCAATGGTGCGGTCACATATGCAACCGTGCTTTTTATATAGGAAATGAAGGATTATCAATATTAGAAAATTTAGCGCAAGTAGGTGTATAGATACCTGCAAGTATTGCGGAAAAACTAAAACACATTGATTCATCGGGGAAATCCTTTGCTGAAGAAGTGAAGGAAGAAATGACAACAATTGATAATGAAAAGGAGCTAAATAACATGAGTAAAATCGCAGACTTTTCACACCATCAAGGGAATGTAGATTGGAAGAAAGCCAGTTCTGAATTGGATTTGGCTATTATTCGAGTGCAGTACGGATCTAATGTAATTGATCGTAAATATAAAGAATGCGTTGAAGGCTGTAAGAAGCATAGCATTCCATTTGGACACTATGCTTACTGCCTATTTGTATCAATAAAAGACGCAATGAAAGAAGCTGAAGACTTCCACAAGCGCGCCGATAAGGATGCGCTTTTTCTTGTTGCGGATGTCGAAGAACAAACGACGAAACGTGCTGCAGAAATGGCTCCTGCAACTCAAGCATTCATTAATACGCTAAAGGAGAAGGGTTGGAAGGTTGGTTTGTATTCTGGCCATCACACATACACACCATTAGGTATGCAAAAAGTAAAAGCTGATTTCGTGTGGATTCCTCGATACGGAAATAAGAAGCCTGCTTATCCATGTGACCTACGGCAGTACACCGAAACAGGGTGACTGGCAGATGTAACTGGAAATATGGATCTAAACAAGCTAACTGGCAGCAAGTCGCTTGATTTCTTCACAGGTGGACAAGCTGTGATTCAACAGTCATCAAAACCTGTCAATAAGCCAGTAAGTAATACAAAGCCAGTAACTGGCACGTACACAGTGAAGAAAGGAGATACACTCTCAGCTATTGCTACAAAGCTAGGCACAACAGTTAAAGAATTACAAAAGTTAAATGGAATTAATGATGCTGATGTAATACAGGTTGGTCAGAAGTTTAAGCTGAGTGGATCAGCTATCGAAGGTAAACCATCTACGGAATATCATGCAGTTAAAAGCGGAGATACAGTATCCGCACTAGCTAAAAAATACAAATCAACTCAGAAACAAATTAAGTCATGGAACAAGCTAACCAATGTAAATAAAATTTATGTGGGGCAGAAGCTCCGAGTTAAATGAAAAAAAGCCTTTGTCAGTCAAGAATGAAGGCTTTTTAATTTATTGTAAATAATCTAAGTAACTCAACAATCGCTTACAAAAAATGCGAAGTTTTCCCCTATTGGATAACCATTTATCGATAGGGATTTTATTATAAGTGAAAGGAAAAATAATTCTGGATTAAAAGGTGAATTAGGTAATTGTTACATGAAAATAGAGCTATTTCACAAATGGGTAATTTTACGGAAGATATAACTTCATAAAATAAATTGTGATTGATAGGAAATTTTTCATTTGAGGATGTCTATACAATTTAAAAGGGTTGCCGACTTTGTCGGCAACCTGGAATTTCCCTATTATAAAATGTTTTAGAGTTGTTAATTTAATTTTTTGATAACAATAGAAGCGTTAACATTTGTTTGTGTACCTCCAGCTAGTGTCTGAAGGATAACCGCGGCAGCGGAAGTATGATTTTGTAAAGTAAGAGTATCACCGGCCGCTATAGCGATTATCGCCTGACCATTGTTTTGCTGAGTACCGGCTCCCGCCCCGTATACAGTATTCGTAATCGGGGCTCCATTTAAGAATAGTGCAAATTGGTTCGGTTCTACACCGGAAATAGAGAAAGTTACCTCATAATCGCCTGGGATGGTAATAATAATATTGGAGGATCCAGGAGCATGACTGATTCCAGACGTAATTATACCAGTTGAATCGAAAAGAACAGGGGCCTCTACCGCTACAGTTTGAGGGCTAAAATTATAGATATATCCGTACTGGGATAGACCACCTGCAGACCCAGTGGCTCCAGTAGCACCAGTGGCTCCAGTAGCACCCGCAGGTCCAGTAGCACCCGTGGCTCCAGTGTCGCCCGCAGGTCCAGTAGCACCCGTGGCTCCAGTGTCGCCCGCAGGTCCAGTAGCACCCGTGGCTCCAGTGTCGCCCGCAGGTCCAGTAGCTCCAGCAGGCCCGGTAGCACCCGTGGCTCCAGTA
>Ga0153999_1000091_pt1 | contig 49116 bp, 48 predicted proteins | sample TSNC083MetaG_FD_104675 | JGI IMG/M metagenome (GOLD analysis project Ga0153999, IMG submission 104675) | Attine ant fungus gardens microbial communities from North Carolina, USA - TSNC083 MetaG | ecosystem: Host-associated > Fungi > Mycelium > Unclassified | place: USA: North Carolina, Lumber... | reverse complement strand
TCAAACACAAAATGTTCAAAGTTTTTAGTAAACTCATATTTCTTAGTCAACCACTTTTAATGGATGACCGTGCTTGAGTATCCTTACTTTGAATTTTACATTTTTAATAACAGAGTAACTGCGAGTTTTCGAATAAAAATAGCTTTGCTTCTCACCTCTATCCTCTATAAGTTTTATTTGTAAATAAGTGATTCCATACTTTATTTTAGCATTTGTGAATGTCTTTGGCCTTTTAACCAAAGGCACTAACATCTGCAAATAATTTAAAATCACGTTACACTATATTTTATCATAATGTAAGCGCAGATAAAAACGATTGATTTGTAAAAGACTTTTAACAAGTGTAACTTTTCAGACACTTCTATAGTTTTTAAAATACAAAAAACCTATCATTAAAGATAGGTTTTATTAATTACTAATTAACGAACATCTCCCATTAATTTCAAAATAGGTTTTTTGACAATAAGGAGGATAATTCCCACGATAATACCAATAATACCAGTAATCGCAAAGAAGTGAACTTCTGTTGCTGCTTTAAAGAGTGGTGTAATTTGAGCATTGATTGCTTGTGAAGTTGAATCTGCCAAGAACCACATCGCCATCATTTGTGATTGGAAAGCAACTGGAGCTAATTTTGTTGAAACTGATAATCCAACTGGTGAAACAAGTAATTCACCTGCCATTTGGACAGCAAACATCAATACTAACCAAAGAGCACTTGCACGACCAGAAGTTCCGTTCAAGAGACCTGGAAGTGTCATAATCAAATAAGAAATCCCTGTCAACATCAAACCAAGACCAAATTTTACAATTGTTGAAGGTTGACGTTCACCCAATTTATTCCAAAGACGAACAAAGATAGGTGACAAGAGAACGATGAAGAGCGGGTTCAATAATTGATACCAAGAAGGGTCAATATGGAAAGTAATTCCAAACCAAGTTGGGTCCAAATTAGAACGTGATTCTCCCCAAACCGCAATAATTGTAGAACTTTGTTCTTCAATTGCCCAAAAGACAATAGCAGAAAGGAACAAAGGAATATATGCTGTTAATTTACGACGTTCATCTGATTCTACCTTTTTAGAGGTAAACATCATTACGAAATAAATAATTGGAACAACAATACCGATAATTGATAAAACATTAATGAAGTTATTAATGAAATTAGCTGGACTTGCTTGATAAAGTAAGAAGAAACCAATAATTGCGACAATAACAACAATTGTCAATGTAATAAGAAAATTACGTCTTGCTTTTGAATCCATTGGATTTGAAGGCTCGCGTCCAATTTCTGGGAAGTGACGAAGACGCCCATACCAATAAGCAAATAATGCAAAAATCATACCGATAGCTGCAAGTGAGAATCCTAAGTGATAATTCACGCCTTGTCCAACTGTCCCAACAATCAATGGAGCAATCAGAGAACCCATGTTAATTCCGACAACAAAGATATTGAATCCAGTGTCACGACGTGAGTCATCTTTAGAATAAAGATGTCCAACCATATTTGAAATATTCGGTTTAAGCATCCCTGTTCCCAAGATAATTAAGAATAATGCCACGAAAAGTGAAGATAAACCAAATGGTGTTGCTAAAGCGATGTGTCCCAAAGTGATTAAAATTCCACCAAGGAAGATTGTGCGCGAAGCGCCCAACAAGCGGTCAGCAACCCAACCTCCAACGATTGTTGAAAGATAGACAAGTGCACCATAGATACTTACAATCGCCATTGCTTGAGCTTTAGGAAGTCCTAAACCTGCGTTGTCAGCAGTTGTCAATGCATAGAGGTAATAAACCAGAATGGCACGCATCCCATAGTAAGAAAAACGCTCCCAGAACTCAGTCTGAAAAAGCGTCAATAGGCCGCGAGGTTGACCGAAAAATGTTTTTTCTGTTTTGTTTAAGTTTTGCATAGATTATATTATAAAGTTTTCTATACAACTTGTCAAGTTGTCAAACAATTTTGCCTATACAGATTCTTTGAAAAATGCGGGAAAAAGAGGGACAATAACAAAATTTCATAGATATTTATTTATATTTTCTTCTTTTCTAAAATAAGATTTAGCTAAAAAATATAGTTTTTATCATTTTTTACTGACAAATAAATCTGTCAGTAAAAAAACTTGCATCAGCAAGTTTTAAATTTTCATCTTTAATTCTAAATTTGTTTTTCCACTAATCACTTTTTCTGTCAGTAATTTTTTTAATTCTGGTAAGAATTTCAGATTTTGTAAAAAAGTAATTTCTTGAACTTCTATATTAAGCTCATCTTCACTCGGATTAATGAGTTCAACAAAAACTTCTGAATCTGTATATCGCAATATTCCTAACAACCTGTCAGTAAAAAAAGCTGAAAACTCTCCATATTTCAAGCTATTTTCTGACAGACGTTTTTGCGTCCAACTTTTATAAACATTGTAAACATTGGGTGAAATGTTATCCCAAGGAAAATATTTACGATTCTCAGGGTCTTTGCCACCTGACAATCCTGCTTCATCTCCATAGTAAATACAAGGAATTCCTGGTAATACAAAAAGCATTGCCAACGCTACTGACAAATTCTTTTCTCCAACCATTGTCAAAATTCGTTCAGTATCATGAGTCCCTAGATTGTTTAAATTATTATAAAAAATATCTTTAGGATAATTCTCTTGCAAAGTCATCAATTGATGAGCGACATCTTGACTAGAACGATGACCATTTAATAAATTAATAATTAAATCACGAAACGGATAATTCATAGCAGCTTGCAAACTTCCACCAAGAATATAATTTCTTCTTTTTCCATAAGAAATTTTGTTGGAAGCATCTTCCCAAATTTCACCAATCAATATCTTATCTGAATAAGAGTCAAGATTTTCTCGAATTCCTTTAATAAATGAATCAGGGAGTTCATCAGCAACATCCAGACGCCAACCATCAATACCCAAGTCATTCCATTTAGCTAAAACAGAATTTTTCTCACCATAAATAAAATTGCGAAAAGAATCATTATCTTTGTCTATTTCAGGTAAATCTTTAATTCCCCACCAAGATTTATACTCAAAAGGATAATTTTCAAATTTAAACCAATCAAAATAAGGTGAATCAGGATTCTTTGCTGCTCCCTCATCATCGCCATAATCACCATTAATATTGAAATAAAGCGAGTTTTTTCCTACATGAGAAAAAACACCATCCAAAATCAAATGCATTTTTTCTTGATGAAGCAACTGAATCAATTCTTCAAAATCTTCCTGCCTACCTAGCATTGAATCAATTTTTAGGTAATCATTCGTATCATAGCGATGGTTACTTGTACCAGAAAAAATTGGATTAAGATAAATCGCATTGATTCCCAGTTCTTTTAAGTAGGGAATTTTTTTAATAATTCCTCTTAAATTTCCACCGAAAAAATCCCAACGTGCAATATCACCATTTTCTTCTTTAACATAGAAAGGACTATCCGTTTTTCTTCCATAGATAAATGAATTGGGTTTTGGGTGATTGATTTGACCATTTTCATTTCCATTATAGAAACGATCTGGGAAAATTTGATAGAAAACTGCTTCACGATACCAGCTGGGAGCTTGATCTTCTTTTTCAAATACAGTCAGCTGATAAGGTTTAACATCATTTTCATCAGTATATAGAAGCCCCTCTCCTCCTATGCCAGAACAACCATAAAATCGCCTAGTTTCTCCCAAATCCGAAGACTCGACTATTTCAAAATGATAAAAATAAAGTCCTGGCTCTTCATCAAAAGGAATGGTAACTCTAAAATCTCCGCCTGAATCTTTGGTCATAGAAAATTCATAACGTTTTCCAAAATCACGTCGAATTACACATGTCACAAGTACAGAAGGTTGGTCAGTTGTAAATCTCAAGCTCATTGAGTTTCCAACCTTGATGGCCCCAAAAGGTTGTTTATAATCTAAATTCCACGGATTATAATAATACATCTAATTCTCATTTCCTTTATTAACACTTAAGGCTAAAGGCTCCTAAAATTTACTCTGTCAGTAACAAAAATTTCTGTCAGTAAATTTCTTCATTCTTTTTTAGCCTTTATATACCAAATGTCATCAGCATATTCCCTAACTGTTCGGTCAGAACTAAAACGTCCCACATTGGCAATATTCATTAAACTTGCTTGAGTCCATGCTTTTTGGTCACGGTAAAGTTTTTCAAGTTCAGCTTGTGCCCGAACATAATCATTAAAATCACGAAGTACAAAATATTCATCATTATAAACGGTGAGCGAATCAAAAATTTCACGACCTTCACTTTTAATATTTGGCACCGTTCCATCAATTAAGGCATTCAAAATTCGATTAACTACTGGATTTTGCTCATAAATATCACGCGCATTATAATTACCATTGCGATAATATTCATAAACTTCATCCTTAGTCAGCCCAAAAACAAAATTATTTCCATCCCCTGCCGCTTCAAAAATTTCAATATTTGCGCCATCAAGTGTTCCAATGGTTAAAGCACCATTTAGCATAAACTTCATATTTGAAGTTCCAGATGCTTCTTTAGAGGCCAAAGAAATTTGTTCTCCAACATTGGCTGCTGGGATAATCACTTCCGCCAAACTTACATTATAATTTTCCATAAAGACAACTTTGAGTTTATCTTTAATCGTTTGATCATTATTAATCATATTTGCTATTTCGTTAATTACTTTAATGATAGATTTAGCATAATGATATGAAGGAGCCGCTTTTGCCCCGAAAATAAATACTCGAGGAACCCTATCTAATTCCGGATTATCTTTCAAATCAAAATATAATTTTAGAATATGCAAAGCATTTAACAATTGTCGCTTATAAGCATGCAGCCGTTTTACTTGAACATCAAAAATCGCATCAGGATTAACCGTAATTCCTTTTTGTTCTTTAATCACCGCAGCCAATCGTAGCTTGTCATCAAATTTAGCTTTTTGAAGTTGTTCAAGTGTTTTTTCATCATTTTTAAAATTTTTCAGCAGCTTCAATTCATCTAAATCATGACGCCATGATTTACCAATTGTTTCATCAATAATTCCAGACAAGCGTTCATTTGCAATCTGAATCCAACGACGGTCAGCAATTCCATTTGTCTTATTATTAAAACGTTCAGGATAAATTTCATAGAAATCATGAAGTTCAACATCCTTTAATAAATCAGAATGCAATTTGGCGACGCCATTGGTTGAATGTGAACCAATGATTGACAAGTTGGCCATATGAATTTGTCCATCTTTGATAATTCTCGTATTATGCACCAGCGTTGCACCCACTTTAGGAAGCAACTCAGCCGTACGTCTCCGGTCAATTTCCACAATAATTTGATAAATTCGGGGCAAAAGTTGTTTAATCATCTCTTCTGGCCACTTTTCCAAAGCTTCCGATAAAATTGTATGATTGGTATAAGACATTACCTTAAGGGTTGTATCCCAAGCTCGATTCCAGCCCACACCATATTCATCAACTAAAAGGCGCATGAATTCTGGAACACAAAGTGCAGGATGCGTATCATTAATATGGACAGCAATATAATCCCCAATTTTTCGAATATCTTTTTTTTGTGTTCCTTTATAGTGGTGCAAAATTCGTTGAAGTCCAGCAGAAACAAAGAAATATTCTTGCTTCAAACGTAAAAGTCGCCCATCATAATTAGAATCATCTGGATAAAGTTCAGCAGAGAGCATCGAAGTTTGTCGCATATAATCCAAATTTTGAAATTTAGGGTCTAATTCCTCTGGCACTTCTGAGCGCCACAGACACATATTATTGACCGTTGTATTTTCAAAACCAACCATGGGCGTATCATATGGAACAGCTAGAACACGTTCCTGGTCCTTATAATGAGGAATAAGATTTCCTTTTCCATCATCTTCTAACCAAACTTCACCACCAAATGTTACTTCAACTGCTTTGTCTGCTCTACGGACTTCCCAAGGATTCCCATTATTTAGCCAAGAATCAGGTAATTCTACTTGGTAACCATCTACTATTTTTTGTTTGAATAATCCATACCGATAGCGAATGCCATTTCCATTTCCTGGAAGCCCCGTTGAAGCTAAAGAATCCATGAAACAGCTAGCTAAGCGCCCCAAACCTCCATTTCCAATGGCCATATCTGGTTCTATCTTAGCAACCTCATCCAGTTCAATTCCAAAATCATTTAACCCTTCTCGAACGGTATTTAAAATACCTAAGTTAAGTAAATTTGATTTAAGCATTTTTCCTGGTAAAAATTCAATCGAAAAATAATATGCTTGTTTTTTTCCAGTTTCATCCTTATATTGATTATCGGCTACCCAAATATTAGCATAGTAATGTTTCACAACAGATGCCAATGCATCATAAATTTCTTGATAACCTGCTTTTGTCAGGTCAGTCGCAAATTTTGAAGTTAGACGCTCTTCGAAATCTTGCTTAAATTGTTTTTTAGAAAGTTTCAATCGTCGCTCCTTTATTATTCTCAAACATCTTTTATTTTAAAATGAATTCTACCACAATTTAATCACAAGCGCAATCGCTTGCGAGGTTTTATAATTCTTGATAGAGTTCAATATATTGCTGAGCCTTCGTTCCCCAAGAAAAATCTTTACTCATTGCTGATAAAACCATTTTATTTAAGACTTCTGGTTCTTTTCCATAAACTTCAAGTGCACGATTAATCGTCTCCACTAAAATCTGTCCTTCAAAATCAACAAAACCAAATCCTGTTCCTTCTTTGCTAATAGGATTAAATGGAATCACAGTATCTTTCAAACCACCAATTTCATGAACGATTGGTAAAGTTCCATATCTCATTGCAATCATCTGTGATAGGCCACAAGGTTCAAAAGCAGATGGCATCAAGAAGAAATCAGAGCCAGCATAAATTTCCTGTGCAAATTGAAGGTCAAATGCAATATTTGCTGACAACTTATCTGGATATTTTTGAGAAAAATATCTAAAACCTTCTTCAATTTCAGGGAAACCTGTTCCTAATAGGACAATTTGCACATTTTCTTCCAATACTTTTTCCAACTGACTCAAAACTAAATCAAATCCTTTTTGATTCGTTAAACGGGAAACCATCCCAATCAATGGAACATTTGGATTCAATGGTAATCCTGTTCGCTTTTGGAGCTCTGCTTTCATTTGACCTTTACCAGAAAGCTCTTCCTCGCTGAAATGGTAAGGAATTAATATATCATTTTCGGGATTATAAATATCATAATCTATCCCATTTAAAATTCCAGAAACTTTTCCATCTACATATTGCAAAATCGATTCTAAACCACAACCAAATTCTGAGGTCTGGATTTCCTTAGCGTAAGTTGGCGAAACTGTATTAACCCGATCCGCATATAAAATTCCTGTTTTTAACATATTTAGCATACCATTATGACGGACCACTCCTTCAAAATAGCGCTCCATTCCCATACCAAAAAGCTCACTTAAAGCATCTCCATGCATCAAGCCTTGAAATTCAATATTATGAATGGTCAGTACTGTTTTAATTTTTTCATAGGCCTTAATCCAGTTGTATTTTTCTTTAAGTAAAAAGGGAACCATTGCAGTCTGCCAATCATTGACATGCAAAACATCTGGAATGAAATCTAACTTTTCTAAGAGTTGGCAAAGAGCCAAGTCAAAAAAGGCAAAGCGCTCTCCATCATCGCCATAACCATAGAGTTGTCCCCTACCAAAATAATGTTCATTATCTAGAAAATAATACTTCACACCCTCTTTTTCTAGACTTTTAACTCCAACATATTCGTGTCGCCAACCAACATCAACAAAATCATAAAATTCATCTTTTAAAAGTGAACGATATTCTTCTTTCATTTCATTCTTAAAATAAGGAAGGATCACAGCAACTGAATCTATTTCACTTTTTTTAGCCAATTCTTTGGGCAGTGCTCCAGCTACATCTCCAAGTCCTCCCGTCTTAAAAAAGGGGGCACATTCACTTGATGCAAATAAAACTTTCATTTTTCTCTCTTTCATTTCCTCTTTAAAATATAATTCTTTTTTTGAATTTTATTCAAGAACGCCGATAAATATTATCAGCGTCATTTGTCTTCTATAAGATATCTGCGGTAACAACTGTTCCTTTAGGAATCACTACTGGTTTTTCTGAACTACCAATAATTTTGACATTATTTTCGACAACCACTCCTTTATCAATGATGGCAAATTTAACTTGAGCGCCACTTTTAACTTCAGAGTTGGTAAAAACTAATGATTCTTCAATTAAGGCATCATCTTGAATCTTAACTCCACGAGAAATGAGTGAATTTTTTACTTTACCATTGATAATACAACCAGAACCTAATTGACTATTCTCCACTTTACTATTATCAGAAAAATAAGTGGGAACTTCATTTTTAATCTTAGTATAAACTGGTTGGCTACTATATAAAAGAGAGGTAAAATTTTGGGGGTCGAGCATGACCATATTGGCATCATAAAATGACTTAATATTAGTGATATTACTCATATAACCTGTGTATTCATAAGTATTCACATCATAGTTCTTCATATAAACACGAATGAGACGGGCAATTGAAGTCAATTCTCCTATATCTTGCATCTCTTTTATAAAATTAATCAACCAATCGGTGTTCACGATAAAGAGATTCAAACAAAGAGCTTCTTTTTCTTGGGGATTTTCTAATTGATTAACATAACAGTTACTCATTTTCCCTGATTCATCAAAACGAAGAATTGTATCATACTCACTTGCTAAATCTGGAGAAACTTTTTTATAAACAGTGGTTATTTCCTTACCTGCCAATTTATGTATTTTAAGAACAGCCGTTAAATCGACATTACAAATAAATTTACTGCCCAAAAGAACCGTATATGGTGCTTTAGATTTACGCAAAAAATTTAACTGTTGAGCAAAATAATCCTTACCTTGTTCCCTTAAACGGTCAAAATCTTGTTGAATATAGACAAAGTAACGACTATTAAAGCCATCCAAGCCCCATTCGCCACCTGAACCTAGATGGTCAAAAACAGATTGCGTTTCTCCTTCATTAAAGGTCATAAAAATATTATCTACATGGGCATTTGATAATGATGACAATGGAAAATCAATCAAACGATATTTACAATCAAAAGGAAGAGTAGCAATCGGACGAACCTCTGTTAAGGGGCTTAAGTGTTTGCTTGAAGAAATATTTGAGAGGATTGCTGCCATTTTATTACTATTGTTCATTTTTATTTTCTCCTTTAATTTCTCCGTGGCCAATCACTGCGACTTCATTTTCACCGATTATTTCTACATTATCACCAATTTTTGCATTTTCACCAATGATTGCATTTTTGATTGTAACGTTTTCCCCAATAAATGTCCCAGACATAATGAAACTGTCCTCAATCACTGTTCCTTCTTGAACATGGACATTCTGTGAAAGGATTGAATGAACAACTGTTCCATCAACGTAACAGCCATCACCAACAAGTGCATTTTTTACATTGGATTTTTCTGTGATAAACTGTGGAGCTGAAATATCATTATGTGAATAAATCCGCCAAGATTTATCTGTAATATTTAGTTCATTATTTAAATCAAGAAATTCCATACTGGATTGATGAAGAGAATCAATGGTTCCAACGTCTTTCCAATATCCCTTAAAGCGGTAAGCGAACACATTTTCCCCAGCTTCAATATAAGCCGGGATAACATCTCCACCGAAATCTTCCATTGGATTTCCTTTCGAGTAACCATTCACAAGAACTTCGCGAAGCCTTTTCCAATTGAAAATATAGATTCCCATTGAAGCAAGATTTGATTTTGGTTCTTTAGGTTTTTCTTCAAATTCAATAATTCGGTCATTATCATCGGTGTTCATGATTCCAAAACGGCTTGCTTCTTCAAGCGGAACTTCCATTACCGAAACTGTTAAACTAGCTTCACGTTCTTTGTGGCTTTCTAACATGGCTTCATAATCCATTTTATAAATATGATCTCCCGAGAGAATGAGAACATATTCTGGATTTTGCTGGTCAATATAAGAGATATTTTGATAAACAGCGTGAGAGGTTCCTTCAAACCATTTAGAACCTTCTTGTGAAGAATAGGGTTGGAGAATAGTGACTCCACTATTGATTCCATTTAACCCCCATGGTGCTCCATTTCCAATATGAGCATTTAGAGTTAAAGGTTGGTACTGAGTAATGACGCCAACATTTTTTACATTGGAATTTGCACAATTTGATAAGGCAAAATCAATGATACGATAACGACCTCCAAAAGGAACAGCAGGTTTTGCAACATCTTTTGTCAATTTACCTAAACGCGTCCCTTGACCACCAGCAAGAATAAGACCAAGCATTTCAATTGCCATAATGAAACCTCCATTTTTTTCACAAAATTTTTGTTTTTTTACATATTTATTATTATTTTATAATTTATACTTTCTAATTCAAAATGATTTACTTTGAAATTTAATAGGCTCTTTTACTTTCTTTGATAAATTTCTTTAAAAATTCAGTCCAATCCTGATTATCAATCAATGTTTCAAGTTGACAATGCAATCGGTAATTCCAGTAATGGTATGGATTTGCTGGAATATTAATTTGTTCGGATTTTGCATCTTCTTTTCGCAATTGTTCACTCATTGCTAACCAATCTTGAATAGGTAAGATAACCATCATCGCATTGGAGTTTAAATGTCTTTTAACTATCTCTTGGATAATTTCTGCACTTGCATAATAAGGAGCTTCGCCATACCAACCCATGACTTCATTGTAGTAACGTTGAATTTCCTCATGATTTTCTTCCCACCAAGCTCTTAGTGGACTTGTATCGTGACTTGAAGTCGTTAGGACCGATAAATAGGGAACTTCGTTTAAAGGACTGACAAATCGATTATCTGAAGGCATTCTCTCAATTATCAAACGTAGAATATTAAGATGATTCATGACATCTGGTACATTGGCGGGAACCATTCCTAAATCTTCACCACAAGCTAACATATTCGTAGCATCTTTTAAAACTGGTAATTTTTCATAGGCCTTTTCTTTCCAAAATTCATAATTCCTTCCATAAAAATAGTCATTATAAAGTTTTTCAAGCCGTCCTTTATAGTCATCACCAAATTCTCGAAAGCTGATTGTTTGCATTAAAGAAATACGTGGATGATATTTCTCTGGATTCTCATCATCTTTTAATAATATTATATTTTCATGTAATTTATAAAGTCCTTCTCGCACCCAATCTTCTAATTGAGCTTTTTCTACTTTTTTCTGGTTATTATACTCATTTTGAAATGTATAATTTCCATTACCTATATAATCCAGAAATGTTTGAATAATCCAATCTCGATTATCTCGGCCAAAAATTTCATCAATTACCCAATCCTTGATGAAAGGATTAATAAACCGCTCGAGGCCCCATTGTCTTAATGGAATACCATAGTTATTTTCAATTTCTTCTGCTGACAAGGCAATAGCTGGTGAAAATTGGCCCAATAAACCTCTTACGGAATCCTCTGGCATCTGCCATATTCTAAAGAAACCAAGAATATGGTCCAGCCGATAAGCATCAAAATAATTAGACATGGCTGTTAACCGTTTTTTCCACCATGCATAACCATCTTCGGCCATTTTTTTCCAATTGTAGGTTGGAAAGCCCCAATTTTGTCCATTTACAGCAAAAATATCAGGAGGAGCGCCAGCTTGTTTATCAAGATGAAAAAGTTCTGGATGAGTCCAAGCGTCTACGGAATCATGAGCAATTCCAATTGCGATATCTCCTTTTAGTGCAATTCCTAATTGATGACAATAGTCAACGGCTTCTGAAAGTTGATAATGCAAAAGGTATTGCACAAAGATATACAAATCCAATTGATTACTTTCTGAAGTTAACTTTTCAAAGAAATCTTCACTATAAGTGGCATACTTTCCCCAATTCATAAAATTAGCACTTTGATTGATATCTCTTAAATACGAAAATGCCGCATAGGCCTTTAACCAATCCTCATTTTGCTGATAAAATTGCTGATAATCTTTGCTTGCTTTAAATTTATGAGCTGAGTTTTGATAAATAATTTCAGCATATTCCCATTTTAAGGCTAATGCTTTTTCATAATCTATTTTTTCTAAAGCATTTAATTCTAATTCCGCGATGAGAAGCTTTTCTTGTTGAATTTTTGTGTAAGAATCCCAAAAGATGTGAATATCTAAATAAATTGGATGCAATGCAAAAACAGAAATGGCACGATAAGGATATGAATCACGCCAGTCCATAAAAGTACTGGTATCATTAATTGGTAATAATTGAATGATGTCCATCCCAGAACGGTGGGCAAAATCGGCTAACTCTTTCAAATCTGAAAATTGCCCTACCCCACTTGAGTTTTCAGTTCTTAGTGAAAAAACTGGAACTGCTATCCCTGTATGGTAAGCTTTTTTTCCGTAAGGTTCAATTGAAAAATTATTGGTGAGCATTTTTACTCCTTAATTCTCTAAAAATAGTGTAGAATCGCAAAAGAAAACGTTTTCTTTTATTATATATCTTTTAAAAAAAATATACCAATATTTAGTGTGATTTTTCAGAAAATTAATAAGTAATGTTAAATAAGATAACTCATTAATTACAAAAGCTAGAAAAACGTAATAAAAAAAAGCTACAGATAAAATTATCGGTAACTTTTTTATTAATTTTATTTTAAGAAGTTAGTTAATACACCATTAATGAATCGGCTTGATTTTTCATCACTAAAGTCTTTTGAAAGCTCAACTGCTTCATTGACCGCAACAACATCAGGTGTTTCTGTATATAATATTTCATAACTAGAAACTTGAAGGATTGCTTGTTCAACAAGAGTCAAACGTGAAAATGACCAAGTTTTTGCCAAATATTTAGAAATATTTGCTTCCAAATCTTCTTTTTTATCTAAAACTCCATCAACAAGTTGTGTAAAGTATCCAGGAGCTTCAAGATCTTCTGGACGATCATTGTCATAATTGAGAACAAAGCGTTTTGTATTTTTCAAAAGCTCTGACAATTGTGATTGAGCATTATTTTCTGCTTGTGCTAATTGTTCATCAAGTTCTTCTTTTAAAGTACTTGGAGTGAATAAATCACTTGTATATTTTTCAAGAACATTTTCATGAAGGAATGAGAAGGTTTTTTGGAAAGTTTCAAGAGATTGTTCAGCTGTCGCATTTTCTGGAAGATTTTTGAAAAATTCTAGAACTTTTGGCGCAACAGGTTCTTCATCAAGTTCAATTTGGAACAAACGAATCAATTTCAAATTTGCCATGACACCAACAAATAAATTTGTTGCTTCATATTCATTCATTTTCTTAGCGTAACCACCAAAATCTCGCATGAAAGCAAGAGCTTTAGCAACCGTTGTTTTCTCGATATCTTTAAGTCCAAGAATTTCATAAATTTCATAAATGGCTTCTAAAGGTTGAGAAAGTCCTTTTGGAAATTTACGAACAGTAATTCGTTCATCACGAAAATCAACGTCAAAACGAACAGTTTGAGAAAGTTCTTCTTCTAATTTTTCAACGTTTTCTCTAAAAGAGCTTATAACATTTGTTGCCATTTCTTTTTGGACAGCATAAGAAAATAAGACCTGGACCGCTCGTTGACGAATCTGGTGTTGAGTGAGCGTCTTAGGCATCAAAAAATCCCTCATCAAACAAGTCTTCAAGCGCTGGTTTTGGTTGTTTTTCAGTCATAATTCCGACAACGTGGATATTGACTTCATCAACAATAATCTCAGTAGCTTGGGCAACTGCTTCTTTCACTTCTTTTTGGATTTTTGTAGCAACGGCTGGTAGGCTTACACCGTAAGTAAGGTACACATAGATATCAACAGCTACTTTATCGTCTTTTGAGTCAATATAAACACCACGGCCTTCATTTTTCTTACCAAGGCGGTCTGAAAAACGTTTGTTACGAAGGGCGTGTACCCCATCGATTTTGGCTGTTGTAATACCGATAATTACTTCAAGAACTTCAGGGGCAATGACGATATCCCCAAGTTCTTCAGAATGTACAGTTTTTTCTGCCATTTTGATTTCTCCTTTTGTCTTTGCAAATTTTTCCAATTGGAAAAATTTCACTTACAAAATGAATTTTCTTTACTGACGAAGTCTTTAAACTTCATAAAGTTACTGACAAAAGGCTGTCAGTAACTTTTTTCAGTAATCGTACTTAATTAAGCACGTTTCAAGTATTCACCTGTTTGTGTGTTGATTTCAAGTTTTGTTCCAGCTTCAACGAAATCAGGAACGTTAACAACAAGACCAGTTTCCATAGTTGCTGGTTTACCAGAACCTGTTACTGTTGCACCTTTAATAGATGGTTGTGTTTCAGTAACTTCAAGAACAACTGTTGTTGGAAGTTGAATACCAATTACTTCTGTACCGTAGAATTGAATTTTAACATCTGTATTTTCAAGAACATAAAGAAGTTCATCTTTAACTTGTTCTACTGGAATTTCATATTGTTCGTAAGTTTCATTGTTCATGAAATTAGCAATACCATCCATTGAGTAGAGGTATTGTGCTGTTACAGTTTCAATAACAGCTTGTTCAAACTTATCTTCAGGACGGTAAGTGTCATCAAAAGTTGAACCTGAGCGTACGTCTTTAAGTTTCATACGCATGATTGTATTCCCTTTACCTGGTTTGTGATGACTTGCTTCCATAACGCGGAGAAGTTTTTCCCCATTCAAAAATGTCATGCCTGATTTAAGGTCTTTTGCTAAAACCATGTTTATGTTTCTCCTAGTATTTATAAATTTAGATATTCTGTCATTTTTCTTTTGTCAGCAATTTTTCTGTACACAAAAGAAGTGAAATGACAGGATTTAACATCTTATTTTATCACAAGTTATTGCTTTTTTCAAATAACGATAAGCTCTTTTGGGGCTTTTGTTAAGACTTCACAGCCATTTTCTGTCACTAATAAGTCATCTTCAATTCTGACTCCACCAAATTCAGGAATATAAATTCCTGGCTCATCTGTAATAACCATCCCAGCTTCCAAGTGATTTTCTGTCATTGATTGATTAAAATAAGGAATTTCATGAACATCTAAACCAAGTCCATGTCCAATTCCATGCGTAAAATACTGACCAAAATTGGCTTCTTCAATGATGGTACGCGGAACCTTATCATATTCGGCATAAGTCATTCCCGCTTTGACTTCTTTGATAAGTGTTTCATTAGCCTTACGCACGGTTTCATAAATTGTTCGCATCTTGTCATCTACAGAACCCACAAAAATTGTTCTGGTCATATCGCTAGCATAATGTTCATAATAACAACCAAAATCAATGGTCACTGGATCACCAAATTGAATCATTTTACTGGTCGCAACGCCATGAGGCAAGCTACTTCTCTTGCCTGAGGCAACAATGGTTTCAAAGGAAATTCCGCTCGCCTCTAAATCACGCATTTTGAAATCAAGAAAATTAGCAACTTCAATTTCAGTTCGGCCCGGCTCAATGAATTTTAAAGCTGACATAAACGCTTCATCAGCAATTGCACAGGCTTTTTTTATCAAATCAATCTCTGTGTCATCTTTAAATTGGCGCAATTCCAAAACAAAATTACTTGTGGCTAAAAGTTCTAATCCTGGAGTGGCGTCAGAGAGTCTTTTAAAGAAAGCATAGTCAACTGTTTCTTCAAAAGCTATATTTTTAATTGATTCACTTGCTGACAGGTCTGTCAGTAAACTTATTGGATCTCTTGTTTCGATAATTTCAAAATCACTAATCAATCCACGCGCCATTTCACTATAACGGCTGTCTGTCATAAAAATATTTCGCTTCGCTGTCAAAAAAACTGTGCCCGCGGTTCCAGAAAATCCTGTCAGATAAAAGATATTCTTCATATCAGTAATCAATAAACTATCAATATTTTCTGTCAGCATTTTTGCTTTTAATTTTTCAATTCTCATTTTATTCTCCTTTAAATTAAGAATTAAACTTTAAAATATTTCTTCATTTTCTTACATGATAACACAAAAACGCTAACATGAGTTAACGTTTCCTTTTAATTTATTTTTTAAGCGGAAGTAGAGCATCAGCTAATTTAGCAAATTCTTCAATAGATAAGGCTTCACCACGAATTGTTGGCGATATTTCTGCTTGTGCCAATAATTTTTCAATTTCAGGTTTACTTTCTTTACCAAAAGCTGCTTGTAAATTATTCATCAATGTTTTACGACGATGAACAAAACTGCTGTGCATCGTTTTAAAGAACCATTCTTCATCTTCTACTTCAACCAATGGTGCTTCACGACGAACCATTTTCAAAATAGCTGAATCAACATTTGGTGCTGGAATAAAGACAGTTCGAGGTACGATAAAGGCTACACTTGCTTCCATATAATATTGAACAGCAATTGATAATGAACCGTAAGCTTTCGTTTTAGGACTTGCAGCAATTCGGTCTGCCACTTCTTTTTGCATCATCACCACAAATTCTGAAAATGGAATTTTGCTTTCAATCAAATGCATCAAAATCGGTGTTGTGATGTAATAAGGTAAATTCGCAACCACTTTGATTGGTAAATTTGGATTTTTAAATTTTTGAATTTCTGAAAGTAAATCAACTTTCAAAATATCTGCCGAAACCAAGGTAAAATTATCGTAAGGTGCCATCGTTTCTTCTAAAATTGGAATCAAAGATTTGTCAATTTCAAAAGCCATCACTTCAGCTGCTTCTTCCAATAGATATTGGGTCAAAGAACCAATACCTGGGCCAATTTCAATGACATTTACTTCTTTTGAAAGTTCAGCGGTTTGAGTAATTTTTGTCAGAATATTATGGTCTGTCAGGAAATTTTGTCCAAATTTTTTCTTAAAATTAAAATCATGGCGACGTAAAATGTCCTGAGTACGGATAATATTGGAAATGCGGTCTATGTTGTTTTCTGTCATTTTTTCTTTCTTTTACTTTTTATGTATTTTAAAACTGATATTAAGTTTCTGTCAGTAAATTTTACTGACAGAAACCATTGATGTATTCTATCAGCGACATTTATCCTCTGTCAGTAATTCTTCATTACATTTTCAATTTGTTCTTTTGTAATTTTAAACATGTTAAGTCGTTTCTTAATTTGTTTTCCATTCGCATAACCAATTCTGAGTTGCTCACAAAGAAATTCTCGACGTTTTCTACTGTCAGCGGCCATAACTAAGCCAAAGCTCATTAAATCAGTTTGTGTCAGTTCTGTCAGCACTTCTTTTTTACTGACAGAACTTCTGTCAGAGGATGGTCCTTGCGTTTTAGCACTTCCAAATTCATCAGCAACTTTTTCTCCACCAAATACTTCTGCCAAAGCCTGATTCAGTGCTTCAAAATTTGCATGCTCAACTCCTAAAGAACCTTTTCCTTTAGGTCTTGCCTCATCACGATTTAAAAACGCATGTTTAGCATTTGGAACGGCTTGCATTATGATTTTACGAATTCTTTCTCCTTGGAAATCTGGATCAGTAAAAACAATAATTCCTCGCTTATCTTCTAACCTCTTTAGTCGTTCTAAATCTCTGTCATCAATAGATGAACCGCCTGTTTCATAGGTCTCACAGTCAAAATAACGCTTAAGATTCGCTGTGTCATCTCGTCCCTCTACCACAATTACTTCATTAATTTTTTGCTTTTCTACCATAATTTGCTAAATATTTCTCTTTATCTTTTCGATTTTTAAGGATAATCACTTTACTTTCAACATTAAATTCTTTTATTTTTTGCTCAATCTGTGGAAACTCTTTTTCAGGAAAGGTCCAAACAAATTTCAAAAATTCCAGATATTCTTTGTCCCATTTTTCTTTAAACTCTTCAGCAATATCTGGACGATTTTTACCAAAAACACGACTCTTAATCGAGCGCTTAATCACCCGAAACGTTGTTTTTAAACGGGGCGTCTTCAACCAGATTACTTCATCAGCAAAAGGTAATCGCTCATCTAAAGTTGAACCGTAATTTCCATCAATAATCACATTCTCATTTTGAAAAATAAAAATTCTTGTCGCCTCACGTAACTTTTCTCTGGCAATTTCACTTGGATATTTATGAAAAACCTTATCTAAATGCAAAATAGGATAACTTGTAATTTTTCCTAGTTCTCTTGCAAAAGTTGATTTACCACTTCCTGAACTACCAATAATCATAATTTTCATAAAAATAGCTCCTATCCAAATCAAAATAAATACGAATTTATTTTTTCAAGCCAAAAATCCTCAAGGCATTTTCTGTTGTCGCTTTAGCCACTTCATCAGCAGAAATTTCACGTAATTCAGCAATTTTCTCAACGATAAATTTTGTGTAAGCTGGTCTATTTTCTTTTCCACGATATGGCATTGGTGTTAAATAAGGCGCATCAGTTTCCACTAAAATTTTATCCAAAGGAACTGTAGCCGCAGCCTCCTGAACATCAAGAGCCTTCTTAAAAGTGACTACACCTGAAAAAGAAATCATCATTCCAAGCTCTACAAATTTGAGTGCCTCATCGGCTGTCCCAGAAAACGAATGCATAATCGCACCAGCAGAACCAACGCCTTCTGATTTAATAATTTCATAAGTATCATCAAGAGCATCACGTGTATGTACTTGAAAAGGCAGACCCATTTCCTTAGAAATCTGAATTTGTCTTCTAAAAACTCGTTCTTGTTCTTCTTTCGGACGGACCATCCAGTGATAATCCAAACCAATTTCTCCAAGAGCAATAACTTTTTTTGCTGATAGCTTGGTCAGTAAATAATTTTCAGCTTGGTCATCAAATTCAGCAGCATCATCAGGATGCCAGCCAATTGTTGCGTAACATTCTTCAAACTTATCAGCCAGCAAAAGTGCTGCATCATTTAATTCATAATTACTTCCAACATTATTAATTCTTGTCACTCCAAATGTTTGAGCTTGGACTAATTCGTCTTGAATTCGTCCTTCAAATTCACTAGTATTTAGATGTGTATGGGTATCAAAAATTTCCATTATATTTTTATTTATACTTCCTTATTCTTCCTCAAAAGTCTCTAACAATAGTTTTTAGAAGAATTTCAAAAATTGATATTCCCTAATCTTCCTTATGATTCTCTTTGCTTTGGTTAGTTCTTGGTTAGTCTCTTGGTTAGTCTCTTGGTTAGTTATTTTACAGATTAATCTGGTTCAATTTTTGACTAATTTCATTTTTAATTGTACCACTTATATGAGAATAAATCCTCAGAGTAATTGACTCGTCTCTATGACCAACCCGTTCCATAATTGCTTTAATTGGCACTCCAAGTTCCACGAGTAATGATACATGAGAATGTCTCAATAAATGAATACCATATTTTCTTTCACTCCCTAATACTTTTTGACAATTATCACAAATAAACTTATAAAATACAGGTTGTCTGAAAATTCCACCAACCGCATTTACAAAAACAAACTTATCATCTAAACAGTTTTTTTGGAAATAATCAATAATTTCCAAGCAACGATTACTTAAACTAATAGTGCGGATTGAACCTACCGTTTTAGGTGTTTGAATAACTCGATCATCATATTTTGCAACACGATATTCTAAAGTGTGGTCAATTCTTAGTAACTTATTTTTGAAATCAATATCTTGATAACGAATAGAAGCAAATTCACCGAATCTACATCCTGTTAGAAAAATAAATTCCATAGCTAAAGTGTACCTTATATCTTTTTTATAAGATTTGCAAAATATCAAAACGGAACTCATTTCTTCTTTACTTAAAAATTTTTCATTTGCCCGTTCTAATGTTTCAATTTCTAACCTTACTTTAGGTAATACTACTTTGTCAGCTGGATTTGAATCAATATACCCGATGTTTTCAGCATATCTGAACAAAATTCGAATGTAAATTCTACGATTTTTTCTTGTTGAATTTGCAATATCTAATTCCATCAAATAGCTTTGTATATCTGCAGTCCTTACTTCTGAGACTTTATATTTTGAAAATTTTTCGATAAATCCTCTTAAAGAAATTTGCTCCGCTACAAAACTCGCTGGCTTAACGTCTTGTTTTCTAATTACAATCCACTCTTCATAAATTTCTTGTACCGTCTTATTTTGAACGATTTGTTTCTGAAGCTCGTTAGCAGTTGGTACTTTTTTTGATTGTTCAATTTTTCTTGCTAATCTATTTTTAGCTTCTGATTGAGCAACCCTTGATTTTGATTTTAAAGTGACCGTTACTTGTCGCCATTTATTCCTCTTTTCATCAAAGTATTTTTCAAAGTATCTATATTTTCCACTATCAAGTTGCTTAAAAAACATATTTCCTCCTTTTACCAAAGATAAAAGAAAGCTATACAGCACTTATATTATATCATATCTGTATATTACTTTTATCTTTTTTTTAAATTGTACTTTCTCTTAATTTTTGCTTATATTCAAGAAAAGATTTATAACCCTCGACATTTATATAAACACGTTTATGACTTGGTCGTAATATATAAACATTAAACTCTGTCCGTCTCATTTCAGTTAAATCATTATTAAGTGTTTTTATAGGTACATCAAATAATTCTGAAATTCCCCGTTTATCTTTATAATTTTCTTCCATTTTTTCCTCCAACAAAAAATAGAGCAAGATTTTTCTTGCTCTTTACTTAAACTTTAAATATCTCTAATATATCCATGACTTGTTTTTGAATAATCACCAATCGCTAAATCTCGACCATAAGCAACAAAGTTAAAATATCTTTGTAACGTTTCTATACTTAGAACTTCTAAACCACCCATTTGTTCAATTAATTCCTGTGCTAAATCTTCATCATTTTCTGCTTCCACAAAGTCCAAATCATCTTTATTATCGATAATATCATCAATACTATAAATTTCAAGAAAATCTTTTAAATGATCTATATCAGAAATTTCTTCTAATTTTTCCGCATACTCATTAAGTTCCTGAATTGACGAATACTCGCCTACTTTATAACCATAAAAATTTTCAAAGTCATGTATTGCATATTCTTCCCCATGCTCTACATCTAAAAGTAAGTCTGATTTAATTCTTGAAAAATCAACAGGTAATTCATACCACTCACCCCTTGTTCTTCCATTGTTATAACTGTTTAAATTTACAACATAAATTTTTGGTGTTTCCATTTTTATTCCCTCTTATTTTATAATTAATAATTTAAGATACTCAACCAGTTCATATCACTTAAATTTCTACTTTCAGCAAGTATTCCAGTTATAGAAAATCCTTGCTTTTCTAAATCATCCGCATATCTTTTTAGGTAGCGAACACTATTATCTAAATTGTTCGCAAAAATACTTAATCTTTTCCGATACCGCTGTTCCAATTGAACAAGGAAAATAACATGGTCAGAAAATACATGAATAAATGCTTTGTCTATCTGGAAATAACCCAACATTTTTTCTTCTAAGATTCCCCATTCTTTTTTAGATTTTATAATACTACTTTCTTGTATTGCTTTAATTTTCCCAATTGCTATTTTTAGTTGTTCAGCCCATGCTATAACTTCAGATAAAGTCGCATAAGGGTAGAGTTTTAATTCTCCTTCTATTTCTCGTAGTCTGTGGTCAAAGTGTCTAAAATTATTCTCTAATACCCTTTCTGACATTTTCCCACTTGCTCTAACTTCTTCAAGTTCGGTCATACTCTCTCCTTTCCATTGTTCGGAAATAACTTTAAAAACCCTGGAATTTTCAACATGAAAACTATGCTAATACCGAACGTTAATTGACTATTTTTTATTTTCCTATCACATAATGTAATTGACTAGCTTGTACTTTTGTTAATACTTGGAAAGTATAAACTGTGCTAAAACCAGTTCCTGACTGTGAAATCAATACTGAACCGTCTGAATCTATTCCTTCCACAAAAGCCACGTGACCGTATTGTGGGTCAGCAGTCCATTGACCGCCTACTGTTTGACCGCCACTAAAGCTAACCGCACTATGAATTGTTGGAGTAGTCGTTACAGTATATCCTGCTTGATGTTGCCAATCAGCACCATTTCCCATAAATGGACTAAAAGTAATACCAAATTCTTTCGCTCGATTCCACGTAAACCAAGTACATTGTTTATATTCATAACTTGAAGCAATATAACCGCTTGTGTTAATTGGTTTATCCAAAGTCCAACCTGAAGGTATATCTGGAGTAATACCTGAACCGCCACCAGTTCCACTATCACCACCAGTCGTCATGAACGTGTACCAATATTCCGCAAAACCTTGACGTTGTGAAGGGCTATCAACCGCCCCTGCACGTTCCCACTTTCGCATAATATCTTCAGTCGTTTGCTTAACATTAGTTCCTTTGACTAATTGTTTAAGTAACGTAGAATCTGTACCGTCTTGCTCAAACATAAACTCAACTTGAAGATTAGTATCTGTCCAAGATTTTTTCTGACTTTTCGCATAGTTGAGCAAATTTACTCGCCTGCCACTATCCCATTGAGCCAAACCAAAAGCATAACCGCCTAAAGTGGTATCCATTGCTTTTGCTTCATTATAAGTTGCATTAGATTGAATAATTGAAGGCTGAAGTTCACTTTCTGCTTGGTTATTACCAAGTAAAGCAGCTGCCCCTTCTTTCGTTCCACCTTCTTTTAGAACTCTATCCCAAATCACTTTGGCAGTTTGTTGCTGTGGTGTATTAGTATTCACATCTGCATTTGTAGATGAATCACTTGAACCTACAAATAGAGCAAAGAAAGCTAGAATTGGCAATAAAAGCAATAAAAAAGGAAGGCTAAATAATATAACCTTCCGTTTAATCACCTTTTTCATTTTTCCCCTCTCTATTATTTAATCACAAATTGATTATCTGGTATTTTTTGAGTAAATGGATTGTCATTGTCCTTTTCCCACGGCTCTTTTTTCTTTTGTCGTGGTTTTTTTATCCCTTCAGGCATATTTTTACCATGTAAAACTTTTGGTTTCTCTGCATTTTCAGAAATTATTGGTGATGCACTTGAATTATTCTTATTATTTTCATTAAACGCTTTTTTATTAATTGAAGGTTTAATAGTATCAGCTGTTTTTGATTTGTTTTTCATCATTGGGTCAACTTTATTCATTGTTTCACCTTTTACTTTTTTATCATTGGCTGAATTAGGATTATTTTTAAGAAATTCCTCTGCTCTAGTATTAGTTGTATCATACATGTTTTTTATTCCTTCACGTTTACCATTGCGTTTATTTTGAAGATTATTATATGCTTCAGTATTTTTACGCAAGCGTTGTTTATCAAACGCTTCACGGAATTTAGAACGCTTTGTATTTTCTGACTGATTGAATTTACCTTGACGCTTATTCATCTTTTCTCTCAACTTTTGCTCACGTTGATTAAGTTTTTGACCCTTTTCAGAATCAGAACCCTTTTTTTGCAATTTGTCTAAGGTTTTATTGTAACGTTGGTTATCCCAACCATGTTTAACCGAACCAGTACCTGCTGTAACTTTATCTTTCGCAAATTTACCTGCAAGCATACCTGCGGTTACTCCACCAGTTACCCCTGCTAAAACAGGAGCTTTCAACGTTCCCATTGCTTTAGATTTTGCATTTGATAACATGTTATCCATACGACCAGTGAATTTTCCTTGCCCCATGTGATGAGATGAGAAAATACGTATAATTTGTTTACGTTTAATATAAACAAAAATATAAAGTCCAATCTTTACTAGGGTTATAAAAAAATAGTTACTTCCTAAAAGAGAACTTAGTGCTAGACTAACAATTCCGTCAAATAGACCAATGAGAGCTGTTCCAAATACCCCTAAACCTGATAAAATCAGCACACCAAAACTTGTTTTACCCCATTTGATTATTGTTTGTTCAAAGCGAGGGAAAAATGATGCAATCGCTGCAAATGGTAATATAAATACTAAAATGATGAAAAAGAAATCCATAAAGAATGAGAAAATAGAAAAGAATAAATATATTGCCCCAAGCAACAAAGCATTAAATATACTTGCTAGTGCTGTTAAAAATTTATCCCCTAGTTTTTTAAAGGTTAAGTGTTTATCTTTTAAATCTTCTTGTATTTTCTTAATCGAATCGTTATCATCATCTGAAGTAAGCAAACGGTCAATATCACTCTGCTTAATATTTATTTTTCCGTCTTTATCTATCTTGACATTATCAAAATTAAGGTAAAGGAAAGGAATTTTAACCATTGTCGTAAATAAGTCATTTTTATCAGTTCCTAAAACACCTGCTACTGAGATAGTTTTAACAACACTTGTTGTAACATCATTCATTGCATCATGAACTTTAGTCACTAGGCTATTTCCCCCATAAACAAAAAATGTACTTAAAGCAATGATTAAAAGAACTTTTCTAATTCCCTGCATCATTTGCTTATTTAAAAAATAATATAGAAGTGTCAAAAACAGCCCCATAGCGACTATCGGAAGTAACTCTGGACTCATAAACTTACCGTAAATGGTTTGAGAAGTTCGGAAAACAGATGCTCTCCAATCGCTAAGTATTGAATTACCATTTAAGCCTTGATTGACAAAATTTACAAACTGATAAATGGTTTTTGTCACGAAAAATTGTGACCGTATAAACACCATTTGAATACCTGCGGTAAATGAAGGAAGGATCACGACTTTATCACTTGCATACATATAAGAGGTATAGTTATCTAAATCTTTTCTAGCTTCCTCATTTTTGGCTTCATCTACTACTGTACTTGGAGAATTAGCATCTCCATAGTCATTCATATTATCAGCAATTGGTGGATTGATTAAACCACTATTCCCTGTATTAGAGGAATCTTTTTTATTAGATGTATTATTTGAGCTATTCTTTGAATCATCTTTTGAATTATTTTTATTGTCTGAAACTGAAAAATCAGGAGTTGACGGAGGAGTAAAGCCTGAACTATCTGCATAAGTGTGTAGGGCTAAAACACTTAAAAATGCGAACAGCCCCACAAATAACAACATTTTCTTTTTCACTATGCCACCGCCTTTGTATTTTTCATTTTAGTTTCTACAGTATCAAATAAAACTGTGACTTCTGGTAATTGGAAATCAACCGTAATTCTAGCTGTTCGTCCAAATGGATCACGCATGATACATTGTCCTTTAGTCATATTGTCATACCATGCCTGCGTTGTTTCCTCAACTGGAAGTTTAAAGTATTTAAGGACTTTATCTGTTTCAGTCGGTTCACGAAAAGCAAAAATTGTACCAAATGCCGTTGAATCATCTTCTGTTTCCACATCTGAAATAGATTGTGTAATCAATCCTAAGAAATTGTTTTGAGAACGTCCGACACGTTTCATTGACATTAAAATAGATGCTCCAATTTCTGTCTTATTAAAGAACCACGCTTCATCAACAAATATAATGGTTTCTTGTGTTCGGTCACGTTCCCCAAATTCACGACAAAATTCGCCTAAAGCATACATTACAATTAATGACTCTTTATGGTCGCTTGTGATTTTTTCATCTGCTTTAGGAAGATTTAAACCAGTAACACCCAATACTGTAATGCGTGCGTCCATATCAACTGCTGAATTTTTACCGTGAGAAAAAACTAGCTCCATTTGAGAATTTTTAATTTTTCTTAAAGCCAAATTAGCACGTGTAGAAATCATTTCATCTGTAGAACCTAATAATCTTTCAAAAACATTTAATAAACCAAATTTTTTTCCTTTTTCTCGTTCACTCATTACTGCATCTAAAGATTCAAGAAAGGCAATTTCAAACTTATCTTCTTTTGTATATTTTTCACCAAGTAATTCTTCAGTAACTTTTACAGAAATTTTCTTACAAGCATCACCATGTAAAAATACTAGAGGGTCTAATGCTCCATGATTGCTTTCTTCTTTTGCATCTAAGCTGACAAAGTGAATGTTATTAATATAATCAACAACTGGTTTATAATACTTATATTCAATCCCTCGAATTACCCAGTAAAGCTGTTCTTCATCTTCAATTGCTTCACGTGCTTGCTCAATTTCAAACTCCATTTTTGGAAAATCGGCTTCATATTTTGCTTTGATTTTCATATATTGAGCCTTCATTTCATTTTTAGGGTCAATATAAAGTGTCAGAGCTTTAAGAAGTGAGTGGCAAAGGAACAGTCCTTTAGTTAGGAATGATTTACCTTCACCAGTTTGTCCTACAATGGCAAAAGCTGGATTGTCTGTGATTTTTCCTGCAATTCCTTGCTTATTCGCTTGAAACAGGTTAAGAAATACAGCATTGGTAGAACTAGCAAGTGCTTTTTTATAGTCACCTGCCCAAGATTCGACTGCATGGTCGATTCGCCCAATAGGAAAACCGATATCTGAACCAATTTTTTGACTAGTGAAAAACAGATTTTCACAGGCTGATGAAAGTTTCATAGCTTGAATACAATATTTGTCTTTTTCTTCCAATTGTTCGATAAATCGATTTTTATAGAAGAAATAAAGTTGGTCTGACATGCCAGAAACAACTTGAACTCCAATATCTTTCATATCAGATTGAATAATTTTTTTATAATAATTAACCTCTCTCATACTTTGACCTGCAACTACAAAAGTCGCTAGGTAATTGACAAAGAGTTCACGATTATCTACACCGTCAGTCATTTCATCAAGAATAACACGAGCAGTTGCAAGTGACCCTTTTTGATTTGAACCATTTTCATAGGCTTCAATTTGGTTCTCCTTGATTCGGTCTGATGCACGTTCCCCTTTTGATGCTAAAGAAAAAGCCCCTTTCATTTTAGAGAAATGGAACTTCCAATGTAATTCAATAGGAAACGGTAATTTTTGAGCATGTTCTACTAAATGAATATTATTTACAATGTTTGGCATATTAGCAATAGGCAACGTTTTTACTAAACTTTTTCCGTAGCTATTTTTCAATCCAATTACGCCATTTGATAATGGTTCAATAACTGTATCATCAATATTTTGTATGCTACTTTCTATTGATGCTATTTCTTCATCACGATTATAATTAAGACCTCGTAAATAATCTACTCGTTGATAAAAGCCTGTTTCTTTTTTGGTTGTTTTTCGACCTTGAATTAATGAAAGATTTAATTCTAAATCTCTATTTGCCTTGTCATAGGCTTCATACCAATTCATCTCAAATTCAAGTGTTTGACGAACGACAGCAACTGCTTTTTCTTTAAAGCGCCCCCACGCATCTTTCAGCATTTGTTTAATATCACCTGAAACTTCAAACGATTTTAAAGGGATAGTCATAAAGAACTTATAGTTAATCAGTTGACCAATTGAACCATATAAATCTTCATTTGTTTTTTCTAAGAAATAAAGCGCCATATCATAAGTATCATCAGCGCAATCTTCTAGGAGAGCCCCAAAGCGTTCTTCTAAATTAATCGGAACTGGTAACATTCCAATATCAAACGATAAATTAGGTGCTAAACTAGCAAATACCGCTTCAGTTCTTTTTTTAAATTTTATCTTTCCTTCTACGTCCATACTTGAAATAATAGACGCAGGCACTTCATACATTGCAATGACTGAACCGTCATCTCTTAATGCTAAGTTATCATGAACAGAAATAACTCTATTCTCAAAATCGACTTTATTCACTTTTTATTCTTCCTCCATAAATTCATCTACACTTCGCAATTTTACTTTTTCATATTTTTGACCCTTATATATTTCAATAGCTTTCAAACCATACCCAAATTGATAAACGATAAAGTCCCACAAAAATACTGGTGGTAATTTATCATCTGGTCGCAAATCAGATACTTTAACCGAAATTTGCCATGATGCAAAAAGCGTAAGCGCTACTTTCACTTGCCATTGAAAATATGGAATCAATTTTCCAACTGTAAAATATAGCAAAATGAATATTAAGAAAAAATAAGCAAATAAGGAAAGACGGACTGCCTTTCTCAATGCAAAATTATCTGTCAGTTGCTGTATCCAAAAAGGTTGGTCTAATGACAATTTATAGGAAAACTTAGGCACTTCTTCTTTTTTTGCTTTTTCAGACATTCCGCCTTCCTTTCTAGCCTAAACCGAGAACTTTTTTCACTAAATTACCAACTGGTGTAAGCAAACCACCTGGATTATTGACGAGTAGAGCCAATAATGAACCAAAAACAATAACAACTATCATTTTTCCATACTTTCGACCGAAAAATTCTTTTCCTGCAAGATAACCAAGAGCTATCCAAACTACGATTTGTCCTTGTTGTTGAAACCAAGACCAACCACCAGTCAACCCAATATCGCCAAAGATAACATTGTTAATTAATATATTTCGTAACATTTTTTCTCCTATTCTTTTTTACCTTCAGGTAAAGTGTGTTTAAAGTCAGTCGCAAAATATGACTGCTTTTGTTTTTCAATCGTAAATTGATAATTTTCTACATGCGTACCGAGTGCATTTTTCATTGTGATTTGAACTACCGCATGATATTTATTGTCCCCTTTTGATTCATAGGTCGCTTGGTCTAAAGATTTAAATTCTTGACCTTTATTAAGAGATAACCCTCTTGAAATCAATTTCAACGTATCACCGTCAGTTGTATAAGCGGTGAACAATGATTTTGTGAACTTATCCAAATCTTTTTTTACAGAATCACTCGTTTTTCCTGAATCAGACCACGTTTTAGTAGGCACTTGATTTTCAGTTGCTTGTAAATCAGGAACACTTGAAAAATAAGGTTCATCTGAAATATAGTAAGCTGAACCTACTTTTTGGTAAGGAATCGTAAACAAAGTTGTTTCATCATGATATTTCACCACATTTTGTTTCGTTGTATCTTTTCCCTTTTTAACTTCTTTTGTTGTGACTTCACCTGCACTATAAGTCACTTTATAAGTCGCTTCATTATCCGTCAAACTCATCATGACCGCGCCCTCAAATTTGGAAGGTGTACGTTGAATAGCTTGACTAATCACTGGCAGATTTTGAACAAAATAAGCATTAATATCTTTAACTGCTGTTTCTTGGTCTTTTTCATCTTCAGGGAATGTGAAATAAGTTTGAACAAAACCGTCAAGATAATTTTTCGCTTGCAAATCAAGCCCATTACCTGAAGCCTTTTGCGTAGCACTCACTTCTTCGTGAATAATTTTCTGAGTAGGTCTATAACCGCTTGCCATTAAGCCAAACAAGACCACATTTGACAATATTAAGAAACCGACCCCTCCCACAACCAAAGCCCCTGCCTGTTTAGCAGACATCTTTTTTAGTTTTGGTGGTTTTTCATTCGGCTGTTTCTTTAACATTTTATGTTTATTCTTTTCAGGTTTTCGACTTGAAAGAAGGGAAAATTTCGATTCCTTTTTTTCAGGAATTTTGGTTGTTTCTGAAACTTTCATTTCCGATTCACGTTCTTCTTTTTCAACAACTTCTGAAGTATCTGATTTTTTATAGAAATTTTCTAGTTTTAATACTTCAGCGTCACTCAAAGTCTTAGTCGTTGATTTAGCTGAAATTCCAAATTCTTGAGCTTTAGCCAGCAACTCTTTTCGCTCAACCCCTAGCTTATTAGCTAAATCTAATATTTTTATTTTGCTCATATTCCTCACTTTCTTTTTCAACAGCTTTAAAAGATACATCACTTCTCAACCATTTTTCAGCCACTTCTTCAGCTTTCTTTTTAGTATCAAAAGTAGTAGCAAATTTTAAATGTTTTGTAGGGCCACCATTGGCACAAAGATAGCCACCACACATTTTTACAACGTACATTTTCACCCTTTTTTCTTATAAAGTTGATATGAAACAACACCTAATTTATCATGATAAAACATAACTAAGAGCGTTTTTTCATCTTCCAAGTACCATTTAGTAGTTAACAGTTCCTTTTTAAAACCATAAAACCTTTTGCTAATTGGTGGAGTTCTTGATTTAACCGCAATACGTTTTGAGATTGCTCTCTCCATATCTTGCAGTTGATATTGACTTATCTTTTTATTTCCCATTTTTACCAAAAAACAAAAGCAGACAATCAAGTCTGCTCTTTTCTATCCTTCTTCTTTAGTTGATTTTTTCTTTTTCATGTAATAAACAACATCAGTACCTAGAGCGACTAATACGGCTAACGCACCACCATACATAATCATATCGCCTGTTTCACTTCCTGTAGTGGGTAATGAAACTTTAGGAGTTTCTGTAGGAGTGGTACTTGGAGTAGTAGGTTTTGAACTTGACGGAGTTGTTGAACTTGGTGGAGTAACTGGTTTTTTGACTTTTTCGACTGTCAACGTTTGGTCTTGGTCTTTCAAATCATCATGTTTTGCTTTTGGTTCATCTGTTTTAGGATTTTTTCCTTCATCAAATAAATCTTCAGTCCAAACATAAGCAACAGTTGAAGTTTCAGGAACATCAGTATCTTTCGTTGTATCAACGGTAGATTCAATTTGTTTTTCTTGTGATTTTACTGTTTCATCATCAACCGTGAAATTCAAAGTACGGATAACTTTTGATTCTGTCACTTTTCCGTCTTTATCAGTCACAATGCGGTGAAGTGTAGCCACCATTTGGTCGCCTTTTATAGCATTTGTTGTCATGATTTTATCGTAGAGAGGAGTTGTTTTTGACACTTCTACTTTTTGAATCGTTTGGTCACCGTCTTTGGTATGTGCTTTTGTCTTGATTGTAGGAACAACTGGTGTCACAGGTTTATCTACTAATGTTCCAAGATTGACATTAAACATAGTAGAGTTATCAGTCACTTTAGCAGTTGTGACATCAAGCGTTGTAATTACTTGTTTTGTAACAGTATCAGTAAATGTTACTGTATATCCTGTGATATTTCCGTCCTTATCTTTATTTGTTGTAGTAACAATAGAGATTGGATTGATTAATTGAAGGGTATCACCTTCTTGTGGTAATTCTTCAAGAAGTCCGTCACCAAACGGAATTTTGGTGAAATTAACTTGTCCGTTGTTAGTCACACCATTAGAATCTTCAGTTGCTTTAGAGGTTACCTCAATTGGTTCACCTTTTGTTCCATTGGTTGGAGTATAACGGAAAGTACGACCATTTAAACCAGTATGTGAGCCATTGACATCTTGAGCTTTTATGAACCCAAAGCTATAATCTAATGGTTTATCTGTAGCGATTGCACTATCAACATAGTTATTTGTTTTTGAATCAAACTTATCGTTTTTATCAAATTGAACTTTAATACGTTTGGTGCTTAGGTCATAACCTTCAGGTGCTTGAAGTTCTCCCCACTCATATTCTTTGCTATTATCAAGATTTTTAACAGCAACACCTGCTTTTAAATCTGTCATTTTCAATTGAACAGTATCGTTATTGGTTTTTGTACCTGAAACTACAGAAATTGGATAACCCTTTTGACCATCAGAATATTTAACCAAAGTGTTTGTTTCTGCTTTGTAAAGCCCCCAAACAGAATTTACTAAACTTCCTTTCCCTTTTTCTGTTTCAGTAGAATTAGTATCTGCATCATGTTTTAACAAATCAACTTCACCAAGTCCGATAATGTTCAAATTTAATGAACCTGATGCCTTTGAAGGGTCTTGAGATGCAAGAACCGATTGACTAGATTTACCTGTACTATCTCCGTCTGTTGAATAAACATAATAAGGGAGTGTCGAGGTTGATTGAGCTTTATTTTGGAACAAAATAGCTTTAGAAAGCAACCCTAATTTACTAGAAATATCAGCTTTAATTTTCACATCATTTCCAGAAGTGCTGACTGTTACACCGTCCACATTACTTTCGAAATAAGGGAAATTTGGAAGTACAGCTTTGGTATCTGTAACTTTCTTTTCTACTCCTTGAATAACATCAACTGTTGAACCATTAAAGCTAGGTAATTCACGCATTTTCTTAGCTTGATTAATCAAATCATTTGCCCCTGTTTTAATTGCATTAGCATCATGAAGTAATGTATTGTCTTTGACTACTAAATCTTTTGTTTGATTTTCAGAAATGCCTGCTTCATCGAGTAAAAGATATGTAGCGTGTTGAGCTTGTGCATAAGCAATCTCTGAGCCGTCTTTTTGTGCAAGATAATCTACATTATTAAGAACTGCTATTTGTTCATCTGTCAAAGCATTCAAAATTCCATTTGTTGCATCTAATTGAGCTTTTGTGGAATTGTTTGGAAGTGGAACTCCTAGACCAAGACACCATGCAGGTGTACCGTCTGCTAGTTTAAGCATAGGTTTTGGGTGTTCTTTTCCTGTTTGGTCGATTTCATAATACAAAGGCTTATTATTTTCCCAGTTAACCGTTGTATCCGTTGGTAAACTAGCCTTCGCACTTGTACTTTGTGCACTAGCATATACAAGTCCTGCTGTACCCAAACCCACAGCCAAAACTCCTGCAAAGGCAACAAATGCTTTTTTTCGCTTGTGCATTTTCCAATTTGTGACTTTCTTTTCCGTCAAGTCATTCAACAATTTTTCCAATTTACGCATGAGTAAATCTCCTTTTTTAATTTAGCTAAAATAAAAAACTGCCATTTCTGACAGTTGAGTGACTAGTTTATTGTCGTTTCGGACAAGTTTTTACAATTTTTGTATAATGAAAGTATAAAAACAATTGAGGTATTTTATGAATCAATATATTCAAATTTTCGTTTCTTTAGTCATTGGTATCGGTAGTTCAGTTATTACATCTTTTATTAACTATAAAAACGCAAAAACACCGAATAGAGAAAAGATAGCAAAAAACTTACTTGAAAATTTCTTTGCACCAAATTCTGAAGAATTAGAATTAATGTTATACCATGAATTAGATAGTACTATAAAACAAAAACTGGTTGATTTAAAAAATAATCATAAACAATATTTAATCTACTTCAGCTCTGATTTCACTACCATCCTTAGACAAATTACGGAACAAGACGATACTCAACTTGAAGTCTACCAAAACAAATTCAACTCACTTTCTACAACTTATATCAAAACCTTAAACAAGACACGGATTACACTTGGATTGCCTAGACTATCAATTAATTATCGAATTGAAAATGACCTTTTTCAATCTCCTAAAATAACAAAAATATTTAAGAATCTAAAAAATATATTTGAGATATTTTTACTATTCCTTTTTTTGACAGTAGTAGTTTCCTTAGCTATGCTTTCTGCATCACCACATTTCTCTTTGTTATGGTTCTCTATTACTTTATTTTCTTCTACTCTTTTTCTAATATTCTTTCCTTTGTTCTGTTTATTCAAATATCACCTGACATTCTTTTAATAAGAACTTTTGCAGACAGCCTTTTAAAACATCTTTCTACTCCACCAGTTTTCCACATTTGGTTTCACGTTATCAGCCCTTTCTAATCTCCCAGTTAGGCTTTTCAATACTTGATTTTGGCAAAAATCGAGGAGCAATCGAAATTGACAGCGGAGTTGAAATAGGATTGTATTTTTCACATAGCCACATGACTTTGTTTTCATTAATTCCAGACCAAAATTGATTTGTACCGTCAGGAAAAAGAATTTGTATATCATACAAATCTTTATATGGTGCTTTGTGAAGTGAAAAATCAATCTGTGGTTGTGCTTTGCTCATATTTGTTACTGTCATATTTTTTATTTCTCACTCATGGTGAGTATATCCTTTCTTTTGCCTTACCATGAGTGAGGCTTTTAACATTGTTATTTTTCAGAGAAGGAAAGGCAAACCCTACCCTTATTTCAAAGATTTACGTGGACTATTTATTTAGCGCTACTACGTGCTTGCGCTTGTGCTTCTTCCAGCTTTCCTTTTAATTCATTAAATGATTTCTTTGTGAAATTGTATGATGATGAAGCCTTGACAAGATTTTTAATCAAGTCATTTGTACGGTTCGCAATAACTTCGACTGTATCATCTGAAATAGAAGTATCATTTTCTACAGTACGAAGTGCTTTCCCTTTTCCTTTGAGCTTTTGAGCAGCATCTTGAAAGGCATTTCCTGCATTAATTACGGCTTCAATTTCATTTAAATCAGTTGCAATTTGGTTAAGTTCTGTTTTTAAAGTTGGCATATTTTATCTCTTTTCTTCTTTATTTTCCATTCACTAAATTTGCCTTCCCTTATCTGAAAAATAACTTTGTTTTTATTTATGAAAAATCAAAATACCAATTAACTAAATCAGTATTAATAAGAAGTTTTCTAAATTTTTTAATAAAAAAAAGAGCCTAAGCTCTCTTTTTATAATGTATTAATATCAACCTAAATCTTTCTTGTACTAATTGCAATTGCTACGTCTGTTAATGTACTAAATTTAATATTTGAACTAGTTAAGAAACCAATGAAATCAGGTTCAGGGATGTAAAGAATTAATTTGTTTTTATCAATTTCTTTTGATTGACAAAGAGTATCAATGTATAAGCTCTCAGGATTATCTTCGATATATCCTTTTATATCTTTTAAATAGCCTATTAATTGCTCTACATTAAGTCCCCTGAGATTATTTCGAAAGAAAGCTTCTGGCAATACAAATAACACATTCTGACCTTCAAAACTTCCCTCAATTTCTGCGTATGGGTTATCTGCATCTCTTACTGTCACTTTTGTTATTAATGCACCTGTAGCAATATTTTTCCAACTATCTATAGATGTTATCTGATGAGGAAAAATATTGTAAAATCTAGGTTCTCTTACTTTTCCTTCACCATCCTGTTTAATAACATCCCCATTGGAATCATAAACTACCTTAATAGAAATTTTCTGAACCGTACTATCATCAGTTACTTTTTTAGGTGTAACTTTTTTCTTTCTTGGTTTGCTGGCTACTTTCTCTTGAGGATTTAAGAAATCCCTTAATAATTGACTTGAACCTCGTTTCCTTCTCTTAATCCCTAAATCAGAGACACGTCCTGGCATTTCATTATATTCGGTCATGTCTTTTTGACGTTTTAATTCCTCTGAATATAATTGACATTCTAAAGAATGATCATAGGACTTATGTTTGCTTAAATAAGCTCCTACACTTCTCCTATTATAGGTTAATTTTGCATCACAATTTTCATCGGGACAGTATAGATTTTTAATAACTTCAGATAAATCAGGTCTTTTAGAAATGTCTTCTAAACTAATTATCTCGTTCTCTGTGTCCATAACTATTTGCGCTTCATCAAATTTAATAAAAATCACCCCTTTTATATTATTTACAAAAGCTTCTCAATAATCTCTCTTGTTTATAATAATTATATCACTTTGTAAGCGTTTTATCAAAATTTGTTTTAATCTAACTCATATTTTTCAATTGCTTCTTTTATACTACTAACAGGAAATTTATTAATAATGTTTCCCTCTATATTCTTATAATAGTGAGGTGACAACTCTTTGTTTGATTTTTCTTCAAAATCAAACGCTTCTTGTTTTTCATAATTATAAAAACAATAAGTTTGCTCCACTGGTATTTCTACTAACTCCCATCCTGTCAAATTAATATTTTCTATACACATTTTTTCTATAACAGACAAAACATTCTTAAAATCTTCTCTGGAAATTTTTAAGTATAAACTATTTAAATCTAGCAAACTGATATTCAAAGTAATTCTCCTTTTCATTTCTACAAAATAGCCCTTGCTATTTGATTATCAATCAAAAAATAAATTGCCATTTTATACCCTTCAGGCAAATCAGCAATCTTTTTTTCTTGATAGAGTGAATAATATTTTTTACGTGTCATTGAATCAGGCGGAAACATCAAGCCTATTTCATTGAGCAATCCCAACGCTTCAGTTTCATTTGGAATATAAAAAAAGAGCTGGTCATAAACTCCCTGCTCAAATTTTTTCAAGTTAAATTCATATCCACTCATTTTATACTGGAGCATTCGGACGTTATTTGGAACTCTCAGCATTCTTTTTTGAAAATGTTCTACATTAGGCTTAATCATCTCTTCCATTCCTTAATACTATTAATATGAACCAGACTAATATTAACAAAGCTACAGCAAGTTCAAAATAAAAAAGAGAGCCCAAAAAATGCTTTAACATAATATCAGTACCTCCTTATCTAATTATCATTGAAAAATATCACCAAGTATTGCACCAATTATAGCCCATAAAATAATGATAAATAAAATTTTATAAACTATCTCATTAACTGGAAAACCTGCAAATTTGAATATGCTATCCATTTGCACCCCTTATCATTCTAAATTCCTTCAGGAACTTTTCTTGTCTTTCTGTGAGTTCAGCTTCATTAAAAATTTCTTCCAAACGACTTTCACCTGTCAGTTCTTCAGCTTTTTTTAACAATAGATAAGTTGATACAGGACCACCACGTTCAAACCATATATATTTTCGGTTCAAATCAGGCGCTTCAGGACGAACAGTAAAATGATAAGCATCCATTCTACCCATCATATCGTACCATTCAGTATCTAAGTTTCCCTCCTTGTCATAAAATGTCAGATTATCATTAATAATTTTGACCCCTTCATCGGCTAAATCAAAATCTTCCTCGATATATCTTTTTATAAAGTCGGTTGATATTTCTTTTCGCATAGAAATTTCATAACGATTTCGCAAACCATACATTTCACGTATTGCTTCAACCGAAGTCATTTCTTGACTTGCTCTCTCATAATCTTTTTCGTAGAACCGAAAAAATAAATGAGTTTGTTTAGATCCAAAATAAACAGTTAGACCGTCATTAATCATTCCTTCTTTTGTTCTTCTTCCACCAAGTACCGCAGAATAGTTTTGTTTACGACCATTCCACCGACCCTCACGGGCAGAAGTTAAAAGTTTGAACAAGTCAAAATTTCCTTCTTGCGGGTTATATTGTTCATCAAGTGCTAAATCAAAACGTGTGATTTTTACAAAATCATCATTATCTGGTGCTTTTTTATTGGCATAGAGAAAACAATCGTTAAAAAAATCGTACCAAGTACGCTGTTTTTGATGATATTCAAACTCATATTCCATTTCACGGCACGCTTGACCACTCATTTCAATTAGCACACCTGCTTTTATATCTTTATCGTGATAATAAACGTTGATGTGACCGTAACTAATATAGAAAGGGTATTGATAACGGTTATACTCATTGAGCTGAAAATTCTCAACGTTTAAACCTAAAATCTTAGAAACTACTTCACGAACATTTAGAGTCTGAAAACGAATATTTGTATAGTCATTTGTACCCACAAAGACCGTTGAACTCTCTCTTTTTTTGAAAAAAGAATTTCTGATTTTTTCTTCAAATAGTTTAGAGAGTGGACGGTCGCCATTTTCCATTTTTCGATAATAGACTAAAGATATACCTAGTAAGTCAGCCATGAATTGTTGAGTAACATTTGCGCTAGAGCGTATATCCTTTAATTCAATCGTTCGTTCCTCACTTTCTAAACATAAGTCACAGGTGATACAACCTAGACCCTTGATACAACTAGGATAGTTAGACTTGTATCACTTGTCCCCCCCCCTCATTAGCATTTGGGGGTCAAGTCCAAGCTGACGGCTAGCCGTCAGCCGTGCAATCACACGCTCACTCCTTACGCTGCGCTCGGAGCTATGCTTACGTTCTTGCACTTTTTCAAAAAAAGCATTACGTTTAAAACGCAATAGCCTTAAAACAAAACCCAAAAGTTTTTCCTCCAATTCTTTCAAGAATAAACCGCTGTCGCGCACTACCGTTTGCGAGGGCAATTCGACCGTGGAAAATGGCTTGCCTACGGCAAGTTGTCTAAAGACAAACGGAAACAAGTTCCTATCATTTACTCACCGCCGATTGCGTGGTGTTTATTTTTAACAAAAAAAGCACTAAACTAATAGTGCTTTCTTTATTTTTTAGAAGTTGAATTATTTATCTAATTTCTTCTTCTCAACCTTACTATTTGCAATAACGAAAGGCTAAATAAACTAAATATACCGATACTTAATAAGATATTAGATAATTTATTGTTCTCACCTGTTTGAGGTAACACTTTGCCTTGTGAATTAGAATTATGATTCAGTGATATAGTATTTAGCTTTGAAGTAGAACCTTGATTTGATGTTGTATTACTTGGTTTTGAACTAGAAGGGGTAGTTTGTGAATTATCTTTATTGTATACATATACAACTACTTGTTCTAGGTTAGTAAGGGTTCCCTTAATATTTAGTGGTAGCTTTTCTTCGTCTAGAGTATAACCGTTAATTGCTACCTTATAAGAAGCGGAGGAAGCATCATAATTATCTCCAATATTACCAACAATTAAATTATCATCATGAATTTTATTACCTTTTGAATCAACGTATCTGACTACAACATTTTTTGCTTTTATTGGATTTTTTGAATAAATATACTTGATAGTTTGAGGTTGATCAGAGAATATTCCTTCTGCTTGCCCCTCTACGTTCACAAAAGAATACCCCTCAAAACTTTTCTGCTCAGACTTAAAACTATCTCCAATATATCCAGTCAGTATTTCATCCTTAGAACCAGGGATTGTATTGCCTTTTGTATCTATATACTTTACCGTAATATTTTTTGCACTATACATATATTTTACCGGTATCTTAAATGACGCACCATAATTAACAGAGATATTAGCATTTTTTGTTAAAGATAAAAGAGCAGGCAAGAGTCCTTGAGTCTCAATATAATCTGTATTAGGAGGTAAATTTTTGAATTGAATCCCCTTTTCAGTATACGAATAATCAGTATCCTCCGTTAGATAAGTAGGATCTCCATTTTTATCAAAAGCTGTCAAATAAAATGGATAGGCAGCATTTGATAGAGAAGATAATAATAAATTCCCAGAAATATCTTTTACATTCTCGTCTGAATATAACACATTAGAATTATTATCTTTTATCAAAATAGGAGTTATTACTGATTGTGCATCAGTTATAATAGTTACATAACTATTTTCTAGAGCATTCGATGGTATACGAAGCTGAGAAAAGTCAGTCATTTGTGTAGTATATATTGTTAAGTCAGAAGTCTGCCAATTAGCAATATCATCTCCTACACCTAATAAATCTGAAGCAGGTAAATATGCATCATAATTACCTATGTGTACATTAGAAAATTTACCTTTTGGAGTAACATGTTTTAAAACATTAGGACGAGTAAAGAGAGTCCCATTTTGTGCAATACTTATCTCAGGTATATTAGTTGCAATAATATTTGTTGTAAATAGACTTTGAAGATTAGTCGCTAATTCAAGCCCAGTCAAATTTACTTCTGTATCTTTAGGAAAGCTTTCAAAATTAACGGTTAATAAGCTGGGCATATCAGATTTTGTTAAATCGGAAACTGTTTTTCCTAAAGATTTTGCAACAATATCCTGTAGATTTTTATCTGGCATCCACGAGTTTATGTCTTCTTTCTGTAATGATGATACAGTTTGGCTATCTGTAGAAGCACTATCTGCTAATACATTATCCCCAGCAAACATGATCCCAATAACTGATAGCGAAGCAATTATAGATAATTTTATAAAATTATATGTATTTTTTCTCATACATTAATTATATAATATTGTAACTTTGTTTGCAAACCTTTTCATAAATATTAATATCAACCGTCTATCCTTACGGTAATTAAATTAAAATTTATTAAAATTGACATATTCCTTTTCAAACTCCGCTTCATCAGCTAAGACAGTATCGATGGCTTCATTCAAAGTGCATTCTTCTGTTTCTTTAGTTAAGAAAACAGTTTGTAAAGCAATAAAATCATCTTCATTGTAAGGTGATTTTTCACTTATCGAGTAACCACCATTTATTAAACGTTCTATGGTTGTTTTCACAGTTTTTGAAGGTTGACCCAACTTGCGAGATAAAGAAGTAATCGTATAAGATTTTTCTTCCAATACTCCACTTTCTGCTCGTTCCTGTTCAACGTTAGATATTGGTGGAGCTTCAAGCTGAACTTCTGTAGTATCAGCTAAAACCGGTAATTTTGAAAGTTCTTCATGAAAATCATATCCTTTATCAAATGGTACAGAAGGACTGTAAAATTCACGTGCCAGTTCACCATTATTCGCAACATATCCACGACCAATTTTACCCTTGATATATTTGAAAACTTTTTTCTCATTTTCATCACCAAAGACCATACGATAACCTGAACCAGTCAAACGACCAACCGCCAACCGTTTCATAAAGTTATCACGCAAAGCTGATTTGAGGTATTCAGCGTCTGGACGTTGCATGGCAAGAATTAAGAAGACCCCTGATTGACGCCCCTTTAAAACGATTTGAGTTAAAATTTGAATCACTTCATCAAATTCTCTAAAATCTAAACTAGAAATAAAAGCAGCCCATTCATCAAAAAGAACAAATTCAGGTGTCAAACCATAATCAGAATATCGTTTCCCTGCTTTATAGTCAGGGTGATTTGTCATATAATCATAGCGTTCGTCCATAAACTGCATTTTTGAACATAAACACTCAATCATAGTCTCTTTATCAAAAAAGACACGATTTTCAAATACTGGAACATCTCTCATTCCCACAAAGTCAGAACGTTTAGGGTCACATATATCCACGTGACCTACTTTAGCAAGGGCTGATAAAATCGACATCAAAAGAACGGTTTTTCCACCCCCAGTACCACCTGCAATAAGCAGATGTGGGTCAGCTTCATAATTCCAGTAAACCCCATTCATTAATTTTAAACCTAGCTTTTTATCGACGATGACATCATTAACTGGAATACGATTACGTTCTCCGTCAATTGCAAAAACATACTCAACAAATGCTTTTTTAGAAAGAATTTTACTTTCATTAATAAAATTTTGTTCTTGATAATCAGCAAAAAAAGTTGTTTCTAAACCGTCAGCTAAATCAAGAAATTTTTCTTGATGAACTCCACCGTCAATCGGAAAATATGTATGTAATTCATACGTGTTAGGTTGCTTCAGATAAATAGGTGCTAGTTTTAACTTTTCATGACTTCCTTTTTCATCTTTAACCGTTTCTTTTTCAACTAGACCATGCTTCACAACATAGTTCAGCAACAATCTTTTATAATTTTTTTTTGAAAAGAAAAGGAACTTGTGATAAAGCAAAATCAATAAACCAAAAGCCACCGAAAATGCAATGAGCAAAATACCTACAGCATAAATTGCTAGCACTTTTGGTGGCAAGGTTTCAAAATTTTTATAAAAGAACCCTACAGGACTAGCGACAAGTAAACCAGTAATCAATACAAAAAATTCACGGTCATACTTATCTCTAAGCCTTAAACGAGAGCCTTTACTTATTGTACGTTTTGCCATTTATCATTTCTTCGGTTCATTGTTTTTAGCTTCAGGCTTTGGAGATTGTTCAGGTTTTGAATTAGATTTACCCACTTTTTCAATCCCTTCAGCATTCCATTTTTCACCTGAAAAGTAATTCGTTCGGAACTGACCGTTTCCAGTAGGTACGATTTCCTTATCAGACCAAAAATTAATTGAGCGATTCGTCAATTTAATTTCATCTTCATACTCAAGCCCTGAAAAATCAGCTTCTGCAGGCATTTTTACAACAATTTGTTTGTCTTGTGCGTCAGAATAAACGTTGACCTCATAATAATCAACTTTATCTGTCGGATAACGTTTAATTTCACCAGTTTCTTCATTTGGTTCTCCGTCCTCAAAGACCATTACTGGTTCAGCATGCAAGAATAAAACTTTACCTAATGCTTTTTCAAAATCACCGATTTCTTCAGTCAACTTGTTTTCTTTTTCAAAAACTTTACTTAATTTTAACGACATTTAATTTCCCCCTATAATTACGCTAATTTGAGCGCTTCAGCATAAACAACATATTCTTGTGAATATTTGCCTTTTGGTGTGCGATTACGAACATAAGCAACCGTGACATCTGTCAAAACAACTTCTTGACGACGAGTAGGTTTAGCCCCTTTACCATTTGGTACACGTAATTCAAAACCTTGCGGTTGTAATGGACTTGTAGCTCGATATTTCGTATAACCCGATTCAGTAGATGTTTTTGCGACTGGTTCAATGGTCTTATCGACAGTAACTTTTGAACCTAAGAGTTTCGTTGCGTTAATTGGAATTTTAATCATATTTCCACCTTTCTTTATTAGTTTAATGACATCTCGGTCAATTTATGCGAACGTAGGGACTTGAACCCCATTCAACCGTACTAATTCGTTCGCTAAAAGAAAAAATCACTCTCATTTAAGAAAGTGATTTTTTAAATAAATAGAGTATTTTATGCAGGCTCAACCCCATATCTTATACTATGTTCAAAGCCTAAATTAATAACTTCAGCAGAATTTACTGTAGCATCTACATAGCTTTGAGCTTCACCTAAAGCATTGAAAGTTTGAGAATATCTTCTCACTCCGTCAACTGATACCCAACCAACATATCGTATTTGTGGCTGATTATTATTGTTATTGCCACCATTTGACCCATTATTATTTGTATTCGAGCCATTACCGCCTGTATTTGTATTTGTATTTGTATTAGAGTTAGAGTTATTTTTTCCGCTATTACCTTGATTACTTGACCCTGAATTAGCATTGTTTTGAGAAGTATTTGAACCACCTGGAGAATAATTATTTTGACTTCCTCCACCGTAGGAATTAGACCCACTAGCAACATCGTTATTTGCTGTACTTTGTGTATTACTAGCTACATTAGCATTATTACTATTACCATTTGTAGCTTCAGTTGAACCTGATTGTTGTTTATTAGTGTCAGCAGTTTTTGCTTTTGAATCACTCGCACTCCTAGCTTGTTGTGCCTTGGTAGCATCATCAGCTTGTTTCTTAGAAGTCGCAAGCTGTTTATTCAAGCTATCTTTCAAACCTTTTGAATAAGAGCTAGTGAGCTTAGAGATTGCTTGTTGAGCTGTTTTATATTTATCTTGATTCATAGCGTCTTTTTGATAGTTACTAACGGCTGTCTTTGCTTCATTTTCTAACTTCACACGATTTTTAATACCAACTACTTGATTATCAAACGCTTTTTTTACTTCAGCATTTTTAATCTTGAGAATTGAATCTTCAGCTAGTTTAATATTTTTGTCAGTAGGTGTTTTTTCAGCAACATCAAGTAATTTCTTACTGTCTGCTTCATTAGATTTTTCAAGCTGTTTTGCTTTTTCTGCTCTTTCTTTAGCTTTTTCAACTTTATCTTTTTTAAGTTGTTCAATTTTTCTTACTTCTGCTTTATGATTAGCATTAGCAACTATCCCAGTAGTGACACCACCGATTAAAACAATTGCAACTGCTCCACCAATAATTTGCTGTTTTTTAGTCCAATTTAAAGGGTTCAAATTCTTATTCATAAATACATTCCTATCTTTACTCTAATTTAAGTTTATTATATCACTAGCCAAATGGTTTGTTAAAGTTAATTAACATTGTTTCTTGATTCACTTCTTTTAGTACCATATATATTACGTTGTGAATTCTTTCTTGTATTCCACTAAAGCATATTTTGCATTAAACCCTTTAGGGTCCCCATGCAACTCTATATTTTCTAAAGTATCTAATAAAAATTCCTCTCCATTCATAAGATGACTAATACCTAACATATACATAGGAGAAACTTTAAAGAAATTAGCAAACTTTACAATAGTTTCATTACTAGGTGTTCTTGCTCCTCTTTCGTAGCGATTATAATTTGAGCGCACGAGCCCTAAAGCATCACTTACTTCTTTTTGTGTTAAATTGTGACTGTGTCTTAAATGAATCAAACGTTCTGAAAAACTTTCCATAAAAAAACTCCATTCTTTTTATAAGGGAACAACTGGAATCGAACCAATATCATCACTTATAAAAGCGACCACTCTAGCCTATTAAGCTATATTCCCATGAAAAAATCTATCCTCAAATTAAGTCTGGCAGATAGTCTCAACACATCTGATAGATACTTATTTCATAAGATAGATTTTTACTAAAACCATTATTTTTCTAAAATAAAAAACTGCCTTTTCTGACAGTTTAAACGACTAGTTTTTTGTCATTTCGGACGATTATTTTAAATTTATATTTTCAATAATTTGTTATTGTCTTTACGCAGGCAGTAACCCTTTAGACCAGAACCCTCTTCCTCTCGCTTTGGTCTTTGATTTATATAGCGCCCCTAATGAAAATCCTCCTGCTCTGCGGTATGTATCTCCCCAAGGTCAGGCACGCTGTTATTTCGAAGTTAGTTTTAAGCTTTCTGCTTGCATTGACTTATCTCCTTCAAAAATGTTAAAATTAATATTGTTCAGGTTATTAATTTAACATTTTAGTGGGAGTTGCCTTAGCGCGCTTCCGCTTCTTTTTTGTATCCTATTTGGATACATCGCTATTGTATCTTATTTGGATACACTTGTCAACTAAAAAGTAATTTTTTTTAAAATATTTTTTAATATACAAATATTTTTTTATAAAGGGAGTATTCAATGATTGATTTTGAGCGCATTAAGCTGCTTGTAGAAAATTCTAATAAATCAATGAATGAAATTGATAGAGAATTAGGTTATCCAAGAAATACTTTAGCTGGTTTGAAAAATAGAAAACCTTCTATTGGACGACTAAATGAAATTGCAGAATATTTTAATGTCAGTACAGATTATCTTTTGGGAAATACTGATATAAAAAAATCAAAAATGGAACCAGTTGACCTTGAAGAATTGACTTCTGATGACGGTATTAACTGGGACGAATGGCTTTCTTTTGGCGGTAAACCAATTTCTGAACATGATAAAAATAAAATCAAGGAAATTTTTGGAGATCGCTTGAAAGACTAATTTATGAATAAAGACGAACTTATCGAACTAATCTTACTTAATATTGAAAGATTAGGAATTGTCATGGCACCTACAAAATTAGAACAGTTTGCTGTTATAAACTGTGAAAAATTTATTGGAGTTTATGACCCTTCAAGCGTGACTCCTTTTATTCTTGCGCATGAGTTAATTCATGCTAAGTATGGTGATAAACTAAGACACTGCGATAATGATATTTTAAGTTGTGAAGAAAAGCGAGCAAATAAAGAGGCAATTATTCTTTTGTGGGAAATATATAAAGAACAAGGTGGTAATGCATCTTACTTTTCAAATTTTATTGAAATAGCTGGTTGTCCTTTTGAAGAATCTATCACTATTCTAAGAGAAATAGAGATTAAAGATGAAAATATAAAAGAGATTACTCCATGTTTTGAAGGGAATCTAAGAGATTGTGCCATTCATTATATTTCAAGCTTTGATGTTATTGAAATTATAAGAGTTTATGACTTTCTTGAATCATATAATTTATCTTATGATTTATATGATGAAGCAGTTAAAGAGTTTCAGCAACTTTCAGACCAACAACATCTAGCCTATTAAAAAAACTTGTAATATTTCCTACAAGTTTTTTTATTTATAATAAACCTATGAACTATGATTATTTCCATAGTTATAAAATAAATCATTCCGCTCGATATAACTTACTTAACTTTCATAAAATATAATCATTCTATTAATGTTCATTATATTATAGCTACAATAATGTAGTTTTTTACTTCAAAATAACTTTAATATTATTGATTAAAGCTGTTGACTTACAGTACACTCTAAGTGATATAATGGTCTCAACAAGGAGGATTTAAATGAGTTATAGTATTGGACAGGTCGCAAAGTTGATGAATATCTCATCTTTTACATTGAGATATTACGATAATTCTGGGTTATTTCCTTTTATCAAACGTGATGAATCTGGTAAAAGAATTTTCGAAGAGTCAGACCTAGAGTTTTTAGGGGTAATTTATTGTCTGAAACAAACAGGAATGACAATCCCACAAATCAAAAATTTTATTGAGATGACACAAAAAGGAAGTGATTCTTTTAAAGACAGATATAATATGTTTGTATCTAGGAGGGAAGCAATTGATGAGCAAATTCAAGAGTTATTAACCTATCGTGAATGTATTGATTTCAAATGTGATTATTATAGTAAAGCTATAAAAGCTAATTCTGAGGAAAAATTAATAGAAAATCAAGACAAATTTCCTCTTTATAAAATTATTGAATTAAATCAAAAGGAGGACAAAAAATGAAGACTATTGTATTAGGTGGAACAGGACATATCGGGAGTTATCTCATACCCATGCTGGTAAATGAGGGACATGATGTCATAAGTATCACAAGAAGTGAAAGTAAACCGTATATAGATTCTTCTGCTTGGAACTCTGTTACAAGAATACTTATGGATCGTGAATCTGACCCTGATTTTGAAAAAAAACTTTATGATATGAACCCTGATATCATTGTTGACTTAATTAATTTTAAATTTGATGATACAAAAAAAATTGTAGAAACTTTTAAAAACAGTAGCTTATCTCATTATATTTTTTGCTCCTCTGTTTGGGCACATGGAAAAGCTGAAATACTTCCTTTCAATCCTGATGATTTAGATAAAAAACCACTAGATAAGTACGGAAAAAATAAATTCCAAAGTGAACTATTTCTAAAAAAGCAATTTAATGAAACCAACTTTCCTGCTACTATAATTATGCCAGGTCAAATTTCAGGTCCTGGTTGGAATATCATTAGCCCTCTAGGAAATGCTAATCCAGAAATATTTCAAAATATAGCTGATGGAGAAGTCACTTATTTACCTAACTTTGGGATGGAAACGATTCATCACGTACATGCCGAAGATGTAGCACAAGTTTTTCTTAATGCTATTATTTATCGTGATAATTCCTTAGGAGAAAGTTTTCATGCTGTTAGTGGAAGCTCAGTAACACTATATGGTTATGCAAAAATGGTATATGAATACTTTGGAAAGGAATGCAGCATTAAATATTTACCATGGGAGGATTGGAAAAAACGAATTGATAATGAAGAAGATTCTTTGAGTACCTATTATCATATTTCTCGAAGTGGATATTTCGATATAAAAAAAGAAGAAAAGCTATTAAAATACAAGCCTAAACATACAAATATAGATACAATCAAAATTGCGATTAAAAGTTATATAGAACGAGGTATAATTACCCTCAAATAATTTCTATTAATGTAAATTTGAGTTGTTTACCTTTAAATAAATTAAGCAATAAAAATACTTATATCTGATTTAGATATAAGTATTTTTAGATTAAGTAAAAATATATTGGATATTTTGATTAAAAACACTCTCATTTTCTCATAAGGTTTACACAATCGGCTATTTTTAGCGCTTTTCTATTACTCATAATACGATAATCGCTTAACCGTAGATTCCACGGACATTATAAGTGTACGAAAAACGGGAGTTTTCTGGAAACAAATGCCTATCAGAATTATTAGGTACGACTATTTTATTTTATTAAAAAATCGTGAACAATCTTCACTAAAGATATTCTCACTCAAAATCTTACTTAAATTTTGACTTACATTTCGATAGATGAGTGATGGAGTATTAGGAACAACATAATAGTATTTTCCATCATTTTCGTAGATCGGGGCATCCATAGTGGTAAAATGTGTTCCTTCAATAGTGTTTCCAGCATCAGCTGCTACATCAATAATAAAAGTCCCTTTTTTCAATGATTTTTGTTCTGAAAAACTTAAAATTGGATCATCATTTTTCCCAATTTCAATTCCATTGATAATGATGTCGTATATTGTATAATTTTCTTTGAAAATCGACATTGTTTTTCGATAATACATTCGGATGTTTGAGGAATATTTTGAGATACTACTAAAGGCACCCTGTGCAACATTTCCAGAACCTAAAATAGCTATTTTTGTCTCTTCAGTTGGAATAAGTCCATATTGCAATAAAGCATCAAGGACACCTGCATAGCCTGCGTAAAAACTATTTTTATATAATAGCCCTTTAGGAATACCTGATTCAAATATCTCATTTTCATAATAAATGCAAGGTGAATTACTATCTAAATCTACTACAATTAACTTTTTAGGTAGAGCTTGCTCTTTCATGAATGATTGTCCTGAACCAAAAGGATGTGTCCACCCTATAATCATCTGCCCCTCTCTTAGATGAGAGTAATCAGTAGGCTGGATGAGTTTTAGTGAGAAAATTGCCTCTGATTCCGCAAAAACTTCAGCTCTTGATAAGATATGACATCCTTTATCAATGTAATCTTGATCATCAATATCTAAAAATTTTCCAAACCCCTCCTCTACCAATAATTCATTGTTAAAATCTTTAATGTCTTTTGGTAGAAGTGGGACTCGTCTCTCTCCTGGAAAGTTTGCTTTTATTAGGCCAATTTTCATAGTTTTTTCCTTCTTTTTTCTATAATTTTATAAATTTTTCTAAAGAGATTTTTTCTTTTTTAACCAGTACCAAACTAATACACTGATTAGAAGTGAAATAACAATTACAAGCAACGAACCATAAGGAACGCCTTGAAAAGGCAACTTGAGATTTATTCCCCAAAACCCGTAAGTAATTGTTGGTATTGTTAAGACAACGGTAAGCTCAGTTAACGTTTTCATAATATTGTTCAACTGAAACGAACTATTATTATTTATAATTGTATCCAAGCTAGAAAGGTACTTATTATAAGCTCTTACCAAAGCATCTAAGGTATCCATCCTCTCTTCAAGAAGAGTTACTTCATTTTGCATATGAATTTCTTTAATATTTTCCATTTGTTCTCTTTTTATAAAGCTTAATATTTTTCTATCGGAATCAATGATAAAATCTAACAAGATAAGATATTTTTTCAGTCGCAAAATTTCATTAAATATTATCCCTGAAGGCCCTAAACTTTGTATTTGTGTTTCCAACAAACTGATTTCTTCTCTTTTCTCTTTAACATCTTTAATTACTTTTTGGATGCTCACATTCAAAAGCTGGATAAAATTTACCTCACTTCTTTCAACACTTTCTCCTGTATTTTTAAAAAAATCAGAAATGAAATCTTCTTTCTCACCCGTTACAATAATGAGCTTTTTCTTTAGTTTTAAGATAACTAAAGCCTTTATTTTCCGATTCAAATCATTTTTCAAGTTTTGGTGAGGTAAAATAAAAAGTATCATTAATTCTTGTTTGCTTGTCTTTGCATCAGATATCTCGTGTATCACTTCCTCCTCTTCATACAAAAGATTTTCCAAATCAAGCTGATACTCTTCTTTAAAAAAATCGTAGATTTTATCTTTAGGGTTAAAAAGATATACCACTGAGTTTAAAGAATTACTGTTTGAACATTTAAGCTCCTTTAAATTACTATTTTCCCCATCCACTTCGATATAATCTATCATGAAAGATCTCCTTAGACTTATTTGACTCGATACTTTTATCTAAATAAAAACTATATAATTAAAGTCACTTACTAAAAAAGCCTCATATTAGAGGCCTTTGTTAATCACG
>Ga0153999_1000086_pt1 | contig 51948 bp, 51 predicted proteins | sample TSNC083MetaG_FD_104675 | JGI IMG/M metagenome (GOLD analysis project Ga0153999, IMG submission 104675) | Attine ant fungus gardens microbial communities from North Carolina, USA - TSNC083 MetaG | ecosystem: Host-associated > Fungi > Mycelium > Unclassified | place: USA: North Carolina, Lumber... | reverse complement strand
TCTGGAAATCCGTTAGAAATACTCGTTAGAAAAAAGAGAATTTACTGATTCGAACCCGAAAAAATCCAGTAAAATCAAGGGTTTGAGCCAAGGGCATTCCATGCAAGCGATATGATTTCGAGTGATTTCGAATATTGTGAAGTTAGCGGAACATGAGAGAAAATAGGGCATTATAACGGAAGTTATAAGAAGCCGCAAACCCTGTAATAATCGGGGTTTGCGGCTTCTTTTTTTGGTCATACCCAGTGTTCATGCAGGTTTTGGAAAACACTGCGTTTGGCGGTCAATTTTGAAGAAAAAAGAGAACCGCAAGAGAACAAGAGAACTTTTCCCATCCAATTATCACCTACCATTGACAAATTTGATAAAAGGATGTTGTAATATGAATTTACTTGAATACTACTCAGATATTGCAGAACAATACCCAGAGCATATCACAAAGCTACAATTTTGTGAAGTTTGCGGAATATGCAAATCGACAGCATACAAATTGCTGAAAAGCGGCAGAGTGTCGCATGAAGAATGTGTTGAGAGATTATTGCACTACTACAAAATACCGCTAATTGAGGCTTTACAGTATAAGTACGACAAAGAGGTTAAAGGCGTATTATCAGAGGACGAAATTGACGGCACACGATCATACTACGAAAATATCCTGTTGAGATATGATGATGCCTTGTCAATATGGGACATTCATCTGATTACAGGTTATGGCAAGGAAACAATAAGAAAGTGGATAATCAAAGGGTATATCTTTGCGGTAAATGTTCGTGAAGAATTTAAGGTATCCAAAGAGGACTTCATTGTCTTTCTCACGAGCCAAAGGTACTGCAATATTTTTAGAAAAACAGAAAAAGATAAAGCGAACATAGCGGCCATTAAAAATTCATACATAAAATTAGCCAAATATTAAAACGAGAATTATTAGGGCGGCTGATAGAATGTTATTGTTTTTAGTGAATCGCACATTTGCCGTACCGTATACCCTCCATATATAATAAAAGCATAAGGAGGGACGCCCCATGAAAAAAACAAAAATTTATTTGACCGAAGTTGAATGGCGGTTTGTCATACATAGCCTGATCGAACTTAAAACAAAGCTACACAGCGAGGGGCAATACACCGACACAGTGGATGATGCGCTGCTTGCAGTTATGAACGCAAAAACTAAGCGGATAAAGGTTGCAGGGTGACGGATAACGCCACCCTGTTTTTTTATAAATCGCACCTTTGCGGCCTTGCCCTCTCCCACCGTATAATTTGAACATTACACGGAGCAAGGAGGTGGAAAGATGGACAAGGACAAAATGCTAAACGCCGCCAACGCTATTCAAAACGGCACAGATGCAGGAGCCTATCACGATGAACTTGAGGTTATCATCGGGCTTATCATGAACGCTTCCGACGAGGACATAGCGGCGGTTGTGGAAGAAATCAGCACAGTCTCGGAGTAAAACATACCCGTGGAAAGCCGATTGCTTTTGAACATTCAAAAGTAGTCGGCTTTTTTCATATCCTCCTGCTTTTTTCGTACATAGCCGTTTCTGCCCTATCCCGGACAGGAGCGGCTAAATACATGAAAGGAGGAACCCGCAATGTCAAATTGCAAAGTCATAGCGATATGCAACCAAAAAGGCGGCGTAACCAAAACCACAACAACGGCGAATTTAGGGATTGGATTGGCTATGCAAGGGAAAAATGTGCTTTTGGTGGACGCAGACCCGCAAGGCGATTTAACCACCGCTTTGGGATGGCCGGACAATGAAAGCCTGCCCGTCACGCTCTCGACAGTCATGGAAAAGATTATCCAAGACGAGGACTTTGAGCATTTCGGCGGTATTCTGCACCACGACGAGGGCGTTGATCTTTTACCGTCCAGCATTGAGTTGTCCGGCATGGAAATGACCCTTGTAAACGCCATGAGCCGCGAGTTTACCTTGCGCGAATATCTAAACCGCGTTAAACAGGCGTATGACTATGTGATTATCGACTGTATGCCGAGCTTGGGAATGATTACGATTAACGCGCTTGCGGCGGCTGACAGCGTGATTGTCCCCGTACAGGCGCAATATCTCCCCGCTAAAGGCATGACACAGTTGATGAAAACAATCGGCAAGGTGAAAAAGCAAATCAACCCCGCCTTAAAGGTGGACGGTATTTTACTGACCCTTACGGATATGCGAACCAACCTTGCGAGGGCAACAGCGGACACCCTGCGGCAACAGTATGGAAGTGTGCTGAAAATCTATAAGACGCAGATTCCCATAGCCGTGAAAGCCGCTGAAATCAGCGCCGCCGGACAGAGCATTTACGCCTATGACAAAGGGAGCAAGGTTGCACAGGCGTATGTCGATTTTACAAAGGAGGTGCTTGCAGATGGCGAAAGAACTAAAGCTAAATCTGCCGTCAGCAGATGACCTCTTTTCCACACAGGAGGAACGGGACGACGCGAAACTTGAACGGGTAATAGACTTGCCTTTGTCTGAAATTAGCGACTTTCCCAATCACCCATTTAAGGTGAGAATGGACGCTGAAATGCAGGAAATGGCCGGGAGCGTTAAGCAATACGGCGTTTTAGTCCCCGGACTTGTACGCCCCAAAGAGGGTGGCGGGTATGAAATGGTTGCCGGACACCGCCGCAAAATGGCAAGTGAATTAGCGGAACGAGGTACAATGCCTTGTATTATCCGCAACTTAACGGACGATGAAGCTATCATTATTATGGTAGACAGCAATTTGCAGCGTGAAAAAATCCTGCCGTCTGAAAAAGCGTTTGCTTATAAGATGAAACTCGAAGCGATGAAACGGCAAGGACAAAGGACAGATTTAACTTGTGCCCCACTGGAGCACAAGTCCGTAGGGCAAAAATCGCGTGATATTGTAGCTAAAGAAAATGGTGATAGCCGCGAACAAGTGCGCCGATATATCCGCTTAACCAACCTAATACCCGAACTCCTGGAAATGGTGGATAATGCGGCATTAGGCAACAAACCGCAAATTGCTATGCGCCCCGCCGTGGAACTGTCCTACCTGCCGAAAGAACAACAGCAAACCTTGTATGAAGCTATCGAAAGCGAGGATTGCACCCCTTCTCATGTGCAGGCAATGAAAATGCGGAAGTTTTCAGAGGAAGGGCGGCTGAATGAGGATGTCATTCTATCCATTATGCAAGAGGAAAAACCCAATCAGGTAGAGCAATTCAAGCTGCCAAAGGAAAAAATCAACCGATTCTTTGCGCCGGGGACGCCCGCACAAAAGATTGAGAGCGACATTGTAAAAGGGCTTGAACTTTTGCGGCAACGGGAACGCCAGCGCAACGACGCGAGGTAGTTTGAAGAACTCTCCTGACAAGGGGGCAGTCTGCTCTTTTATTTTACTGATTGCGGGATTGCGCCGTTCCCCCTCTCACACTCTCCCCCCTCAAACCAGCTAACCAGCCGAAAAAGAAATATTGTGTTCTCATTGCAGAATTGCACATCTTCTGAATCCGGCTAAAATGAAGCTATGAAAGGGTGATTGAGTATGAGAAAAGCAAGCATTTTCCTGATTATCGCAGTTTTAACCGTTTCACTGGTTGGCTGTTTGCAAAGAAATGATGAGCCGGGTAATGATGAATCGTCCGCGCCCCCATCTTCTTTTTCGGCGGGTGAAACAGAAGAATCGCCCACACCGAGCGAGGAACCAACGGTAACAACCGAATCTGCGACAACACCGCCCGCTGAATCGGAGCAGCCTACCACTGCACCGACTACAAGCGCCACGGCTTCGCAGGGACAGGCCGCTTCTCAAACGAAACCGCCTCAAAGTACACCGGGTAACAGCACCCCCGCAACCCCAACTCCGGAGGAAAGCCAACAGCCAACTCCAGCAAAAACTCCTACCCCAACGCCGGAACCTACTGCCGAACCGTCAAAGGAAAAATCCATCTATGACTATGAATTTGACATTGCGGCAATCAAAAAGGAGCTTATTGCCATCGGTGAGGGTATGGGATTGACCCACATCACAACAGACGATGGCGTTGTCAGAACCCCGGACAATTCTTCATGGGCGCAGCCCGTGACCGCATCGCAGAGTTTTCAGGGTGAAAACCTGAAACGGGCGCTGGGCGATTATGTGACCTCCATGCCCGGTATTGTGAAAAGCTACGGCGGCAGCGCAATCGAGTATTTCACAATCTACGTCAAGCCATCAAGCAATGGCAGCTACACGTTCTATTTTCTCTACTGAGTATCAGCCATAAGTAAATCATAAGCATAGTGCCCTCTGTTACAGAACGGAGGGTGTTTTTTTATGCCTAAAATCAAGAAAGGATGAATACCCTATGAAAAATCTATCCACAAACAAGGCAAAGCGCCTGCTTGCGATAATGCTTTGCCTTTTGACAGCCTTTTCCGCAATGCCTCTCACGGCGTTCGCATGGACAGGCAGCGAGGGCGTAACTTGCAGCTCGTCATTTGGCGATTATTACGTCGGCTATGACGGTGGGCAATATTATTCCGCAAGCACCTATGACTACCTTGTTTATGACAGCAACGGCAACACCAGCCTGCACACCATGAGCGCCGGGAACGCGCGTCGGAAATATATGCTGACCACCACATCAGGCCAAAGCAGACAGGTATACTGTGCGGAATCCGGCGTGAGCTACCAGAGCGCGGACAACGCCTATACCTCCAAAAATGGCACGAACAGCAGCTATTTTAAGAATCTGCCCTATTCCGCGCAATACGGCATTATGCTGGCCACTGTTTACGGATGGGAGCCGGGAAGGTCAACGCCTGTCAGCGGCACAAACGCAGACGATTATTCGCTGGCGACGCAAATCATCATTTGGGAGTATCAGCAACAGCTTAGAACAAGCCCCACCAGCCTGCATACCAACAGCTACGGGGTGCGCGCCGACAACTATTTCAGAACCATTCAGGGCAGACCCGCCGAGAAGTGCTATAACTGGATTCTTTCGCAAATGGCGCAACACGCCACTGTTCCGAGCTTTGCTTCCTCTACGAGCAGCGCGGCCACTGTCCACACCTTGAAATATGACACGGGGACAGGTAAATATTCACTGACTCTGACCGATACGAACAACACCCTTGCCGACCTAAAAATCACGGGCGGCAGCGGAATAACCGTCACAAGGAACGGTAACAAATACACCATTACAAGCTCCGAAATGCTTCCCACTGCCGTTACCCTAACGGCCACAAAGAATACCGGGATGTCCGGCGACGATATGTTGATTTGGGGCAGGCCGGGTTATCAGACCATGCTAACAGGCGTGTCCGACCCCGTTGTGTTCTATGTTAAGGTCAACAGCGAAACCTACGGCACGGGGAAAATCATTAAAACCAGCGAGGACGGCAAGGTTTCAGGCATTACCTTCACCGTCACTGGCAACGGAGTGAACAAGACCGTGACCACGGGCGCGGACGGCACGGTGGAGATTTCCGACCTGCTCCCCGGCGTTTACACCGTTACGGAGCAGAATATCGACAAATACGAGCCGCAGAGCGTTCAGCGCGTTACGATTGTTAGCGGCCACACCTCCACCGTCACATTCAACAATGTATTGAAACGCGGCGGCTTAAAAGTGACCAAGACTAGCGAGGACGGCTTGGTGGAGGGTGTAAAATTCCACCTGTACGGCACATCCCTTTCAGGGCTTGCCGTGGATGAATACGCTGTGACCGACAAAAGCGGCGTTGCCATCTTTGAAAATGTCTTAATCAGCGGTTCAACACCCTACACTTTAGAGGAAGTGGACACAGCGATCCGCTATGTCATTCCTCCGGCGCAGACGGCAACAGTCAACTGGAATGAGGTCACAAACAAATCCTTTACCAATATCCTGAAAAAATGGAGCGTTACCGTCACCAAATCAGATAAGGAAACCGGGCTGGAGCAGGGCGACGCGACATTGGCCGGAGCCGTGTACGGCATTTACAACGGAAATCAGCTTGTGGACACCTATGTAACCGATACGGACGGTCAGTTTACCACCAAGTATTATATCTGCGGCGATAACTGGACGGTGCGTGAAATCACTCCATCGGAGGGATATTTGCTTGATACCACGGTTCACCATATCGGTGCGGAAGCAAAAAACTTTGTCATTGAGCGCAATTCCGTTGCCAACAACGTGACCGAGCAGGTTATTAAGGGGAAAATCGCCATCATCAAGCATACCGACGATGGCAGCACGCAGATTGAAACGCCGGAGGAAGGCGCGGTATTCCAGATTTACCTTGCTTCTGCGGGTTCTTATGACAAAGCCAAATCGAGCGAACGTGACGTTCTCACCTGTGATGAAAACGGCTTTGCACAGTCTAAAATGCTGCCCTACGGCGTTTACACCGTCCATCAAACCAAAGGTTGGGACGGGCGCGAGCTTATGAAAGACTTCCGTGTGTATATCTCCGCTGACGGCGTGACCTACCGCTATCTTATCAACAACGCCAATTTTGAGAGCTATATCAAAGTGGTCAAGGTGGATGCGGAAACGGGCAAAACCATTCCCTATGCAGGTGCGGGTTTCCAGATTTACAGGCCGGACGGAAGCCTTGTCACACAGACCTTCACCTATCCCACTGTGACCACCATCGACACATTCTACACCAACGACCAGGGCTATCTTGTTACCCCGGAAAAGCTGGAATACGGCACGGGCTATTCACTGGTTGAGGTGCAGGCTCCTTACGGCTATGTGCTGGATAGTACCCCCATCAAATTCAATGTAGTACAGGAAAACAGCACGGATGAAAACGGCATAACCGTCATTAATGTAGAAAGACCGAATATGGCGCAGAAAGGCGTTATCAACATTTCAAAAACAGGCGAGGTTTTCAGCGGCGTGACCGAAAGCAATGGCATATATCAGCCAGTCTACGAGGTTCAAGGACTTCCCGGCGCTGTGTATGACATCATTGCCGCCGAGGATATTGTCACGCCGGACGGCACGGTTCGCGCGAAAAAGGGCGATGTTTTGGACAAATTGACCACGGACAGCGTGGGAACGGCAAAAAGCCGCGAATTGTATCTTGGCCGCTATTCCGTGATTGAGCGCACAGCCCCTTATGGCATGGTACTGAACGAAGAAGTCCATGAGGTAGAATTAACCTACGCCGGACAGGAGATTTCCGTAACCGAAACCGCAACGAGCTTCTACAACGAACGGCAGCGCGTGGAAATCAGCCTTGATAAATCGCTTGAACAGGATGAGCAGTTTGGTATTGGCATGAACGGTGAAATCTTTGACGTTACCTTTGGGCTGTTTGCCACTGAAGATGTTACCGCCGCAGATGGCAGTATAATTCCTGCAAATGGGCTGATAGAGATTATTTCCCTTGACGAAAACGGCCACGGCATTTCTAAGACCGATTTGCCGTTTGGCAGCTTTTATCTCAAGGAGCTATCGACAAACGCGGCCTACCGTCCCTCCGATACGCAATATCCCGTGGTGTTTGAATATGCCGGACAGGATACCGCGCTGGTAAAGCTGTCCGCGAACGACGGCAAAGCGATAGAAAATGAACTGCTTCGCGGTTCTCTTAAAGTGATTAAGACCTTTGAAGGACGCGAAACCCCGATTGTGGGCGTTCCGTTTACCATCACTGGCAAGACCGTCACCGGGATAGATATTGTTATCAATGCCGTCACCGATGAAAACGGCGAAATCCGTCTTGAAAACCTGCCTATCGGTGAATTTGTGGTAAAGGAATTGGAAAGCGAACTCACTGCCGGATACGTTTTATCCCCCGAACAGACGGCGGTTGTAGCGGCAGATGAAATCGCGGAAATGACGATAAACAACGAACTCATGCGCGGCGACCTGCGGATAATCAAGACCTTTGAGGGCAAGTTTGTCCCGGTTGCAGGCGTGAAATTTACCGTTACAGGCAAGACCCTGACGGGCGAGGATTACAATGGAGAATTTGAAACGGACGAGGACGGCTGTATCTTCATTGAGGGCTTATTAGCCGGGGATTATAAGGTGAAAGAGATTGCCTCCGACCTGACTGTTGGCTATGTGCTGTCCGAGGAACAAGCCGCTGTTGTTGCTCACGAACAAGTAACGGAATTGCAGATTGAAAACAAGCTAATCCGGGGCAACGTGAAGCTGATTAAGACCGACAAGGATGGCGGCGCGAAGCTGGCCGGGGCGGTGTTTGACCTGTACGACCCTGACGGCAACCTGATAAGCAGCTACACCACGGACAAAAACGGTGAAATTTTCATCGAAAATCTACCTTACGGCTTCGGGTATAAATTGGTGGAATCCAAAGCGCCAGAGGGCTATAAACTGGAAAAGACCGAGATTTCCTTTGATATTACGGAAAACGGCGCGACAGTGGAGCTTTCAGCGGTCAATGAGAAAGCCCCGACGCCCGACAATCCGAAAACAGGTGATGACAGCAACGTCGGCTTATGGATTGCGCTTGCAGGCATTTCAGCCGCCGCGCTGATCGGGCTTGGTGTTGCAAGTAAACGCAGAAAAAAGAAAATCGAAGAAACGGAGGAGTAAAAAGTGGATGCTAAAACCATTATGGCGATAATCCTTGTCGTCTTTATCGTAGGCGCAGCCATTTGGCTGCACATCCGTAAGAAAAACAAGAAATAACCTTTGAGCAAGGGGCGGTTTCCTAAAGGAGCCGCTCCTTTAACATATCCAAATCTAAAAAAGGAGTTTGATATTATGCAAAACTTATCAAAATACAGGCTTTGCGGCACAATGGACACCACCCCGTCCGGCAAGCTATTATTTCTTATAATGCTGGACATCATCGACACGGACAATTCGGTAATCATTCCGCAGCGCCGGATCAGCGAGGTGTTGGGCATTTCCAAAGGCACGGTGAGCCGGAATTTGCGTAAGCTGCGCGACAGCGGCTACATCAGCGTAATTCCGCAATACCACAATGACGGCGGCAGAGCCGCCAACAAATATATTTTGAAATGAGGACTTAAAAATGAACACAAAAAATCTTGCGGCAGAGGTTGCCGCGTTTTTACACGCTCATGATGACCGCGATTATTACGAAGATATAACGGTGGAAGAAACCGCCGAAGAAGTTGAACGCAATCTAAACGATGTTTCTTTGATTGAAGATTATATAAAGGACATTGAGGACATTTCAGACAGCTTTTATAGTCATTTACAATATGTCAGCGTGTCAAAACCGCTTTTGCAAAAGCTGTCTGAATTGAGAACTCAAGTAGAAGCCGAGCAGAGCAAGCGCATGGTTGGCGATACAGGCTATGAAATCAAGCAAGCGATTCATATTGGCGACAAAGAAATCGTCTATGGTGAAAATATGCAGGAGAAGGACGGTAATTTCTATTTTGTCGCTAACTACACCTATAACGAGCTTTTGGGACAATATGCTGATTGCTTAATGGGCAGCGATTATCTTGAAGCCATGCAGGAGTTTACAAGCCGTGTGAACGGTCAGATTGAAGCGGTCAGGGCTGAATTTGAAAAAGCCGCCATACCGCCCGACCTGTTCACCGCCGAGCATTGCTATCCCCACGATTACAATCAAAATATCACAAACAAGGTTATGGCGGTTCGCGTGGAGGTGTTCCGCAAGGAATATCAGCGTGGCGAATACCAACTTGTATTGATAACTGGCGGCAACGGTGCATTGCCGAATCCTATCGGCACAAAAGTCTATTATAAGCGCCTTTCAGACGGTCACGAAGGATATGTACGCCGCCATGAAATTTTAGGCGAGGTCAAGCCGGAATGTATGCCCGATTGGGCGGTCAAAAAGCTGGCTGTTTTACAAGCCGAAAAAGACACGACACAGCCGAATAAAGATAAGAAAGATAAGGGCGACGCAAGATGATTGCTCTATCATTGAAAAACAAGTATAGATGAAAGGTAGGTTATGCACATGAAACCTCAAAACAGAGATGAAGTTATAAGTCTTGTTTTAAGATTAGGCTTTTACGATACAATAGGCGAAAGAATAGTCGCAAGCAATGTTTATGTTCAATGTCATTATATGACCCACAAACCAAGTAATATAGATTTCGCCAATTATCTGAGAGAAAGCTATACTTTCGGTTTTGGCGCTACACTCGACCATCATTTACCCTTTATACCGTATGATTTCCATTACGATAATGCCGGATTGCATTTTCGATACCGTGACGATAATCAAATCATTCATCTTGAATGTCTTGATTGGCAAACAGTAGCAAGTGGTATAAGGGTTTTGATTCTTCAAGATAAATATAAGGTTTGCGAGGATGAAATAAAACTTTTTGAAATATATACCCTTGATCCTTACAAAGCATTAGAGTTGTTTGACCTCGGTTTCCCTGTTTATCTTGCTCCGTACCATGATGATATGTATTTAGCCAAAAATCGGAATGAGATTATAAATTTTGATAAAGGCTTATATGCCATTGAACAAAGTAAATGTCCTGAAATAATCGGATATCGGATATGGTGATTTACCTGTTATCGGACGGATAGATTTTTTAACTGAGCGAGGTATACCATATAAAGCTAATTTATATCGTGATGAAAAGATATTTGAAACGGCTATAAAAAACCACAGCACAGTGGGACAGCCCATGTGTATTACTAAAATTGAAAATAAGAAAAAACCGTCTGAAATAAAGAGGGAAATAAATCACTCTTTTTCAAGACAAAAAAACAAGGACAGAGGTGACGCGAGATGAACGATAAAATCAATTATCAGGTGATGCCCAAAAAGGCAGACGGCACATATTTACCCGACTACGACACGCTTATTCAAAATTCCACTTGTCAAGCGGAAGCCGACAAATGGCGGGAGTTAAAAGCGCGAAATTACAGCTTTGCTTGGAACATGGTTTATTGCACCCAAATGAAATGTGGACATTTTGAAGTTTTTCAAAGTCCACAGAACGAGCATTATCCATTAGATAAAGTTTTACAACAGGCGAGAGAATACGCCAGCCATAACAAATGTACTGGCTGTATCGTTAATTATCGGCATGATACAAACAAGCCGAAAAACAAGCCGGACAGGGACAGCAGGTGACGGCGCATGAACAACAGAATAATCAGAATAAGTGACGGGCGTGTTTATTATTGTGCCACCTGTCCCTACCGAAACCGCGAAACTGGCTTTTGCGGTTTTTGTATGTTAAAAATCATTGACGATATGGAGATATTGAAAAACAAGAAAAAGGAGGAATCCAGCAATGGCGTATGAGTTATTACTTGCCGAAAAAGAAGAAATCCGTTTTTGCTTTCGATTAAGCGGCGAAGCCGCCGAGCGTTGTGGCGCTATCGGGTATTTACGCGCTGATTTTGGGCGCAGTGGTAAAGAGTTTCACACCACATGGTTTGAAAGTCAGGCGCATTTGAAAAGCTCTGATTTTAAGTATAAATTTGATGAGCTTATCAATTCCTTGCGCGATGACGGACAAAAGCCGCCCTTTGCTTCCCGCGATAACCATTTGGCTTTTTGCGCGGCGCACCCGTCTATGACGTGTTTCAAAATAGCGACGCTGGATTACAGCTTTTATATTCGCCTCAATCCACATCAAGGCACTTATGATATTTATTGTTTCGCTTATGACAACCGTTATCTTCTGCCCGAACTGGCGGGAAAACATGAACTGCCAAATGATTGTTTCAGTGTCATGCCGCATTCAGGCGACCTCATTCTTATTGTCATGGGCGAAAAAGGCTACTTTCCGCAGGGGGAATCCACTTCTGACCCCGTTATGAACCGCCAAATCGCCACAGCGAAAAACACGCTGCTTGGCGTAACCCGCGCACAGGAGGAAGCAATGTTAGCCGGGAGTTTGTTAGGCTGGAACGTCCCCGCCGCCAAGCCGTGGAACTATGACCAAAACGGCAAGCCCCGGCTGCAAAACCAGCCGAAAAAGAATGACCCTGAACGGTGAAAGGAGGCATGAACCATGACAAAATACCAGCTTATCACAGGAGCGTATGAATCCACCCTGCAAAGGGTAACGAATACCCCGGCCGCGTGGACAGCGTTCATGCGCTCCGCCTGCTGCAACTACAAATGCCGCTTTGACGAGCAAATCCTGATCTATGCTCAACGCCCCGACGCAACGGCGGTATTGGAAATAGAGAAATGGAATAAACAGTTTGGACGGTGGGTAAATAAAGGCGCGACAGGAATCGCCGTCTTTGACGATGAGCATAACGGCAAATCCCGGCTAAAACATTACTTTGATATTTCCGACACCCATGAGAGCCGCTTTTCCCGCCCCGTCCCTATTTGGAGAATGGAATCACGGTACGAATCGGAAGTCATTGAAAGCCTTGAAAATTCTTTCGGTGAGCTTGAAGATAAATCCGATTTAGCGAACGCCATCCTCTCGGCAGCAAAAAACGCCGTGGACGATAATCTCACCGACTATCTGAATGAACTCATGTACTGCCGCGAGGACAGCTTTTTAGAAGAACTGGACGACCTCAATGTAGAAGTGGCATATCAGACGGCGCTCCGCAACAGCGTTGCATATATGCTGCTGACCCGTTGCGGTATCGACGCGGACGATTATCTTGATTTTGAGGATTTCCGACACATCACGGATTTTAATACCCGTCAAACAATCAATGCTCTTGGTATGGCAAGCAGTGACATTGCGGAAACCTGTTTGCGGGAAATATCGGCCACCGTGATAAATCTGCAAAAGCAGGAACGAAAAACAAATCGCACATTTGCAAAGACACCGCAGTCCGGCGATAATATAATCAAAGATAACAGCGAAAGGAGCGTTGAACATGGAAGCGTTGACATATCGGATGGAGGGCGATTACAGAGTACCCAACCTGACCGTGCCGGAGGAACCGCCCGTAGTCCTTGGCAAGTACGCATTACTCCGAAAGAAATACCTGAAACAGAATCGCAGGATATTGTTCGTGAATCTGCTGACGGCGGGAACACTGAACGAACACCTGATGGAGATCGAACAGACAGCCAACGAGCGGATGGAACAGTTGACCGCACAGATGGCGGCGGCGCAGGGCGTGACGGAACAGATGAAAGCCGAGAATCAAATGCAGTGGGTAGGCTTGATGAACAACATCAGGCAGGCAGCGGAGGAAACGATACTCAGCGACCTGATATACGCATAAAACCCCTGCCAACAGAATACAAGCAATTAACCCTGATGGGCGAAGCGGAGGAATTAAAATCCTCCGCTTTTTCTATTTCTCAGCAAATCATTGACGAGGTGCTAACCAGTGGTGGCAATGAGGAAAACAGCACACTACGCATTGTGGCGTATTTCAAAAAAGACCACATGACCGCCGCGAACGCCGATTTTTTGCAGAAGGAATACAGAAGATACGGAAATACTGGCAAAGGTTTCATATTCAGCGACAATCATGTATCGGTATGGTTTGAGGAAAAAGGAATCCGTATCGCCGTTGGCGACACCGTTCTAACCGCCGACGCTTCTCTTATCACATGGGAGCAGGCGGCACATCGAATCCGTGAATTGCTTGATATGGGACGGTTTATGCCCCAAAGCGAACTGGACAAGGTGGACGGCAACGAGATTAAGGCGCTGGCTGACCATTTGTGGTACACCCACCAAGACCTTGCGGACGGGTATGAGTTTTCTTTTTTACCTGAAGAACTGTTTAAGGGCGGTTTCCCGGACAGCACGGCGCGGATTGCGGAGCTTGTGGCACAGCCGGAGCAGCGCGATAAAATCCTTGCCGGATTACAGGCGTTTTCAGCCGATTTTGCACAAAATCCCGAATTATTGCGTTTCCGCTTTTCCGCCGACCATATGCGAGCGGCGCTGACCGGGCTTGAGGATTTGCAAAGGGAGCCGCTTGTGTTCACCGCCGACGAATCGGTATCTACTGCGCGTCCGGCCTTTATCACGCAGGACGAGGTTGACCGTGTGCTGATCGGTGACGGCGCACCGATGAACACGAGCAAGCTGGATATATACGCTTATTTTCTTGGGGAGCATACCACGAAAGAAAAGGCTGATTTTTTAAGGCATCATAAAGGCACTGGCGGCGGGAGCCGCACAGGGTTTAATGAGTGGCACGACGGCAAAGGTATAGCGTATAGCCGCGAAAACAACCATATGCCCTACGACAAGGTAATTCTGTCATGGCCGAAGGTTGCAAAGAGGATTGACGAGCTTATCGCTGACGGACGATATATGAGCCAGCGTGAACTTGACTATATCCCCGAATATGAAAAGGTCACGCTGGCGAGGGAAATCGTCGCATTTTATCCGTACCAGCCGGAGGACTTGCCGCGTCCGTTCCCATATAAAACAGATTACCCGGACGCCGTAAAAATCGTCCGGCCGCAGCTTGACGAGCCGGAGCGCGTCGCGGAGATACTATCCCAAATGGCGGCGATACTCGACAATACCGCCGACTTTGACCGTAATTATGAGCGTATGCGGAAAGCCTTTGAGGACTTGACCGCCTACCAAAACGGCACGTTTTCACTGTTCACCCCTGCCAAACCAGCCGAAAAAGAAATGGCTGCCCCTGCGCCGAAAGTGCCGGAGCCGTCTGCCGTCCCCGCTGATGAAGCCGCCGTGTACGATCTTCAGCTTGGCGTTTCGGTATATCTCGGCACGGACGAATATGAGATTTATTCCTTTGACGATACCCATGTGGTACTGCGGGACGTAAACGCTCCATTGTTTACAAGGGAACTGCCCCGCGATGAATTTGACCGCAAGCTGCGGGAAAACCGTTTGAACGACGGGCTTATCAAAGTTGCCGGGGAAGCTGAATTAAGAACGGAAATTATTGCACGATATTCGTCTGGAAATGAAGTCATTGCGATTGTACAAGCCCCTAACGGTAGATATTTTAATCATTATGGTTACGATGAGGAAAACGGCAATTCTGCCACAATAGCAGGTGCTTTTGATACCTTTGAATATGCTGAAAGGGCTTTGTACACCCATCGACCAAAAGCGGAAAAACTCATTAAGTTTGGTAATGATGGAACAACACCAGAATCAGAGAAATCCGCGCAGGAGCAAGCACTGGATGAGGACGCGGAACTGAAAGACCAAATCCGGGATACTTTGGATTGGCGCGGATATGTCGTTTCCGACGAACTGATTGAGGACGGTTTGGAGGAATACGACAATCGCGGCGGTACGGGCGATTATAAGGATATTGCCGATTTTATCGAGCGCGTCTATCTCACAGAGGAAGAAACGCCCGAATCCCTTGTTGGTAAAAAATATGAGATTGACGGCAGGCAGTTTATTGTTGACAGCGTGGACGAGGACAACGAGGAAATCAAACTGCGGGATATTACTTTTCAAAACAGCGTGGGCTTTCCCATCTTCCGCAGTGAGCCACTTGAATTTATCCGGCAGTACAACCCCATAGAGGAAAAAACGCAGGAGTTACCAGCCGAAAAAGAAACACCGCCGGAGGGCGGCGGGTTAAAGAGTATCATCATTAACCTTGCTCCCGATGAACAACCCGCCGAAAAAGAAACGCCGTCTACACCCCGTAAGGTGGAAAGCGGCATAAACTTCCCCGGCGAGATTGTGACGGTACAAGACCATATCCCGCGCTATACGGTCAAGCGTGCCACCTATGTGGATGTTATCTCAAGCGACCCGCCAAGGTTTGATATTGCGGATAAAACCCACGCCTATGGCATTTGGGATGGTCAAATCGAGCGTTACCTTAAAAATGATGATGACTCTTATGTGGTTTTTGATACCGAAGCGAAAGCGGTTGAATATGCGGATAAACTCAACAAAGATGGTATTCCTATTACCCCCGCGTGGGAACAGCCTAAGCGCCGGAGCCGGACGCAAGTATTTGATCCGCACCCGGAAATCCCCATGTCAGAGCGTCATAATTACCGTATCACCGATGATAATTTAGGACACGGCGGTGCAAAGGCTAAATTCCGTAACAACATTGAAGCCATCAAGACCCTGCAAGCCATTGAGCTTGAAAACCGCTTTGCCACCCCGGAGGAACAGGAGATATTGGCGCGGTATGTGGGATGGGGCGGTTTGGCGCAGGCGTTTGACCCCGACAACACCTCATGGACGAATGAATATACAGAACTCCACGCCCTGTTGTCCCCGGAGGAATACGAATCAGCGCGGTCAACCACCCTCAACGCCCATTACACCAGCCCAACAGTTATCAAGGCGATTTACAAAGCTCTTGAAAACACAGGCTTTAAGACGGGTAATATCCTTGACCCCGGCTGCGGTATCGGTAACTTTCAGGGGCTTTTGCCCGACAGTATGAAGGACAGTAAAATATTCGGTGTTGAAATTGACCCCATTACGGGCAAAATCGCACGGCAGCTTTACCAAAAAAACAGCATAGCCATACAGGGTTATGAAAACACCGAATTGCCTGACAGCTTTTTTGACCTTGCCATCGGCAACGTGCCGTTCGGCAGCTACGGTGTGTCCGATAAAAGGTACGACAAGCACAAGTTTTTTATCCACGATTATTTCTTTGCCAAAACGCTGGATAAGGTACGCCCCGGCGGTATCATCGCCTTTGTCACCTCGAAGGGAACGATGGATAAGCAAAATTCCTCCGTGCGGAAATATATCGCGCAGCGCGCGGATCTGTTGGGTGCGATACGGCTTCCTATGACGGCATTCAAAGAAAACGCAGGCACGGAAGTTACTACGGACATTATCTTTTTGCAAAAGCGTGACCGCATCGTGGACATTGAGCCGGATTGGGTACACCTTGGTACAGTGGACGGCATAGGCGAGGACGGCGAAGGAACAGAGATAGCCGTCAACAGCTACTTTACCGAACACCCCGACATGATACTCGGCACGATGTCCAAAGAGAGCGGCACACGGATGTATGGGAATGAAAACAGCGTGTCCTGTGTCCCCTTTGAGGGCAGCGCCCTTGCGGAACAGCTTGCCGAAGCCATTACCAACATCCACGCGGAAATCACCGAATACGAGCGCGACGAGGACGAGCCGGAAGAAGATAACGCTATCCCCGCCGACCCGAATGTGCGTAATTTCAGCTATACCCTTGTAAACGGGCAGATATATTTCCGACAGAACAGTATCATGGTTCCCGTGGAATTGCCTGTCACCACGGCGAACCGCGTAAAAGGTATGATCGAACTGCGGGAATGCGTCCGCAACCTCATTTTCTATCAGACCAGCGATTACCCCGACCATGCGATTGAAGCGGAGCAGGCAAAGCTGAACCGCCTGTATGACAGTTTTACCCGCAAATACGGGCTTATCAATTCACGCGGCAACAGCATAGCCTTTGCACAGGACAGCGCCTATTGTCTGCTCTGCTCTCTTGAAGTCATTGACGAAAACGGCGAGCTGGAACGCAAGGCCGATATGTTCAAAAAGCGCACCATCAAGCCGCATATCCCGATTACCCATGTGGATACTGCAAGCGAAGCGTTGGCGGTGTCCCTGTCCGAAAAGGCAAAAGTAGATGTGCCGTTCATGGCGCAGCTTACGGGCATGAGTGAGGAAACCATCGTTAAAGAGCTTGAGGGCGTTATATTTCTCAATCCCACTCACGGTTATGGCGGCAGCAACGAAGAAAAATATTTGACCGCTGATGAATACCTTTCCGGTAATGTCCGGGAAAAGCTGGATTGGGCGAAAAAAAGCGCAGAGTTATACCCGGAGGATTATGCTGTCAATGTCAAAGCCCTTGAAGCGGCATTACCGAAAGACCTGACCGCCGCCGAAATATCGGTGCGTTTGGGCGCAACGTGGCTGCCGGAGGATGATGTTCAGCAGTTTATGTATGAGCTTTTACAAACTCCAAGTCACGCGCGAGGGCGGGTGAAAGTCCACTACTCCCATCACACGGGCGAGTGGAATGTCACCGAAAAAAGCTATGACCGTACCAATATCCACACCTTTAACACCTACGGCACACAGCGGATTAACGCCTATAGAATCATTGAGGATAGCCTGAATCTGCGCGATGTGCGCGTATTTGATAAGATTTACGACGAACACGGCGATGAGAAGCGCGTCCTTAACAAAAAGGAAACGGCGATAGCACAGGCCAAGCAGGAGATTATCCGTTCCAAGTTTGAGGAATGGATATGGAAAGACCCTCCCCGGCGTGAACGGCTCTGCCGGATTTACAACGACAAATTCAACAGCATAAGACCCCGCGAGTATGACGGCTCCCACCTGACCTTCCCCGGCATGAACCCCGAAATCACCTTACGCAAGCACCAAATAGACGCAATCGCCCATATCCTTTACGGCGGAAATACCCTGTTAGCGCACGAAGTGGGCGCGGGCAAGACCTTTGAGATAGTTGCCGCAGCTATGGAAATGAAACGGATGGGGCTGTGCAACAAAAGCCTGATTGTCGTTCCCAACCATATCACCGAGCAATGGGCTGCGGAGTGGCTCCAGCTTTACCCCTCCGCGAATATCCTTGTGGCGACCAAAAAGGATTTTGAAACCAAAAACCGCAAAAAGTTTTGCGCCCGAATTGCCACAGGGGACTACGATGCGGTGATTATCGGGCATAGCCAGTTTGAAAAAATCCCCATGAGCGTGGAACGCCAGCAGGCTATGCTCCAGCGGCAGATCAACGAGTTAGTAGACGGTATTGACGAGGTAAAGCGCAACCGCGGCGAAAGATTTACCATCAAGCAGATGGAAAAGACAAAGAAAAACCTTGAACTCCGTCTTTCCAAGATCACCGACCAAAGTCGCAAGGATGATGTCGTTACGTTTGAGGAATTAGGCGTTGACCGCTTGTTTGTCGATGAAGCGCATTATTTTAAGAACCTTTTCCTGATAACGAAAATGCGGAATGTGGGCGGTATCGCGCAGACCGAAGCGCAAAAGTCCTCCGACCTGTTTATGAAATCGCAGTATCTTGACGAACTCACGGACGGACGCGGCACAATATTTGCCACGGGTACGCCAATCAGTAACAGCATGGTGGAGCTTTATACCATGCAGCGGTATCTCCAATACAGAACCCTTGTCCGTCACGGCTTACAGCACTTTGACGCATGGGCTTCCACCTTCGGGGAAACTGTGACCGCTATTGAGCTTGCCCCAGAGGGAACAGGCTACCGGGCAAAGACCAGGTTCGCCAAGTTTTACAACCTTCCCGAACTCATGTCCATGTTCAAACAGGTTGCCGACATTCAGACCGCCGATATGCTGAATTTACCCGTACCAAAGGCGAATTTCCACAATGTTGTTATCAAACCAAGCGAATTTCAACAGGATATGGTTGCGGAGCTGGCTGAACGCGCCCAAGCGATACGGGACGGCGATGTTGACCCCACCGTTGACAATATGCTGAAGGTAACGAACGACGGGCGCAAGCTGGCTTTAGATCAGCGGCTTATCAATGAAATGCTCCCGGACGACCCGGAGGGTAAGGTTGCCACCTGTGCCGATGATGTATTCCGCATTTGGGAGGAAACAAAGGAAAAGAAGCTGGCTCAATTATGCTTTTGCGACCTTTCCACGCCGAAAAACGTGATTGAGACAACAGAAAAAGACGGTGTTTTTCAAATGGCTGACTTCCAAAATGTTTATGATGACTTGCGGAAAAAGCTGATTGCCAAAGGCATACCCGCCGAAGAAATAGCTTTTATCCATGAAGCGAATACGGAAGTCAGGAAAAAGGAGCTTTTCGCCAAAGTCCGCAAGGGGCAAATCCGCGTCCTGATGGGTTCCACCCAAAAGATGGGTGCGGGAACCAATGTGCAGGACAGATTGATTGCTTTGCATGATTTGGATTGTCCGTGGCGGCCCTCTGATTTAGCGCAGCGGTTAGGCAGAATTGTCCGGCAGGGTAATAAAAATCCCGAAGTGGATATTTTCCGTTATGTGACCGAGGGGACTTTTGATTCATATTTGTATCAACTTGTGGAGAATAAGCAGAAGTTTATCGCACAGATTATGACCAGCAAGACCCCTGTTCGCGTTGCGGAGGATGTAGACGAAACTGCCCTTTCCTATGCGGAAATCAAGGCTTTAGCAACAGGTAATCCCCTTATTATTGAGAAGTGTCAGCTTGAAATGGATGTGAACAAGCTGAAAATCCTGCAAGCCAGCCATCTCAGCCAGCGGTACGCTCTGGAAGATAAGATTTTGAAGGAGTACCCGCAGGCAATCAAACGGCAGACGGAGCGCGTTGCCGGCTACAAGGCTGATATAGAAACCGTGGTAAAGCACCCGGCAGACAAAGACCACTTCCCGCCCATGAAAATCGGCGGGAATTTTTATGCAGACAAAAAAGAAGCCGGAACCGCCATCATTGAAGCCTGCAAAGCTATGACTTCCCCTGACCCTGTGCCGATGGGCGAATATCGCGGTTTTCAAATGATACTGTCCTTTGACAGCTACGCAAAAGAATACCGTGTCACGCTGTCCGGGGCGCTCTCCCACACGGTCAAATTGGGAACGGACATCCACGGCAATATCACTCGTCTGGACAACGCGCTGGAGGGATTTGCGGCTTCGCTCCAAAGCTGCGAAAACAGTCTTGCGGACACACAGGAACAGATGAAAGCGGCGCAGGGTGAGGTATTGCGCCCATTCCCGCAGGAGCAGGAATATATGACAAAATCCATGCGACTGAAAGAAGTAAATTCCCTGCTGAACATGGACGAAAAGGACAATGCGGTTTTAGACGCCGCTCCCGATGAGGGCGACATGGAACCGCCGCCGAGAGTTGCGGGCATGGAACGGTGATTGATCTATAAGTAAATCGGTGTTAGAGAAAACAACACCGATTTTATCCTTTCAAGGAGGTGAAACGCGATAGAAACCAATATCATTTACAATATGGATTGCATCAAACTGATGAATACGCTGCCGAGCGAATCAGTACAGCTTATCTTGACAGACCCGCCTTATGGAATCAGATACCAAAATAATTTCACAAGTGAAAAGCTGCCCTATTTGGCGGGTGACACAGGCATTGATTATCCGGCGTTTGCAGAACAATGTTACCGGATATTGCAAAACAATTCCCATGCTTATTTTTTTACACGCTATGACAAGTATCCGTACCATTATGAATGCCTGACAAAAGCCGGGTTTATGATAAAAAACTGCTTGGTGATAGAAAAAGGCCAAGGAGGAAATACAGGCGATTTACAAGGCGGCTACGCCAACAACTGTGAATGGATTATATTCTGTCACAAAGGACGGCGCGTTTTTAGCAAAACCAAGCTTCTAAAGAATACCAAGCCTGTGGGTAAACCGTGCAGCCGTAAAGGAAATCCCATTCAAGAATACAAGACTCGTTTCTATTGCTGTTGGTTCGGCCATGATTACCCAAAATCAACCTACAATTCCGCATGGAGAATAAAGAACGGCTTCAAGCACCCGACAATGAAAAACGCCGAATGTCTGGAATGGCTAATACAAATATCCAGCAATCCCGGCGATATCGTATTCGACCCGTATATTGGTAGCGGATCAACGGCAATAGCGGCCATCAATACCGGGCGCTTTTATATTGGAAGTGAAATTGACACTTCATATTGCCAATTAGCACAATCCCGGATTGCAATGGCAGGCAATTAGTTAATGGAATGGAGCCACAGCGATGTATGGGTATGGTGGCAATTCGCACATTTGATATTGTTTTTGTATGTGGGTATATTAGAATATAAAAGGACAAGGGGATGATTTTTTATGAGTGAAAAACAAGATGCCTATTATAATCTGGCGCAGCGGATTATAGATACTTTTTCCGAAATCGACAGCGATATTTCCACCGACCTGTTCCACACCGATGAGGAATATGCGGCCTTGCGGCGGGAAACTGGCGAACTCCAACAAGCGCACCCCGTCATTGAGCGTGTACTGGAGGGCGAGGGTGCAATCAGTCTTTCCGAAGATGAACACGCGGCGCTGGTGCGGTATATGAGCATGAAAGTACAGATAGAAGAAGCGGAACGGCGGCAAATTTATTTCCGTGGACACACGGACAGCTTTGCTTATCTGAAAAAGATAGGTGTGATTTAACCGAATAGCAATTACCGCAAAAGTGGCGTTGGTGTAAACCGACGCCGCTTTTGTTATGTCAGGAGGTGTTTTAATGCCATATATAGACCCGGAGGTGATATTGGAAGCCAAGAAAATGGACTTGTTCACCTATCTTCAAAATTATGAACCGCAGGAGCTTGTGCGGTTCTCCGGCAACGTCTACTGTACCCGTACCCATGACAGTCTGAAAATCAGTAACGGGAAATGGTGCTGGCACAGCCGTGGAATCGGAGGGCGTTCGGCGCTGGACTATCTCATTAAGGTGCGGGGCATGAAGTTTACCGAAGCGGTGGAGCAAATCATGGGACGGGCGGCGATACAGCCGCCTGTTTTTGCGTCCAAAGCGGAAAAGCCGAAGAAAAGGGCGTTTGCCCTGCCTTCTGTCAGCCGCAGTACTACCCACATGATCAATTATCTTATGCGGCGCGGGATAGATATTGAAATCCTGCAACACTGCATAGAAACCGGGCGACTGTACGAGAGCTACCCCTACCATAATGCCGTGTTTGTCGGCATGGACGAAAAAGGTACGCCCCGGTATGCCGCCCTGCGCGGTGAGGGCTTCATGGGTGAAGCTGATGGGAGCGACAAGCATTATTCGTTCGGTATCCCGGCGAAAGCGGACAGCGACACGCTGAATTTATTTGAAAGTCCGATTGATTTACTCTCCTACTCCACCCTCTTGAAGCTGCACGGTCAGGACTGGCGGCAGGAACATCAACTGTCACTGTCCGGCGTGTATCAGCCCAAAGAAAACGCGGAAGAAACTACCACTCCTGCCGCACTTGAACGGTTTTTGAAAAATAACCCGAATATCCGAAAAATCGTCCTCCGCTTTGACAATGACAAAACCGGGCGGCTGGCGGTGCAGACTATCCGGGCGGTGCTGCCGGACAGCTACGAGATCATAGACAAGCCGCCGCCCTCCGGCAAGGACTACAACGATTACCTTTGTGACCGATTGAATTTGCCCCGGACGCAGACCAAAGAACGGCACGAAGCAAGGTGAAAGCACGGCTTTCTTTTTCGGATGGTGAACTCCTGAAAGGTCAAGCTTTCGGAAATGCACTATACTGGCAAGCATCGCCCTTTGGGGACAAAGGGCAACTTGTTAGGGGAAAATCCCCTAATACCCCTTGCAAAACCCAACAATGAAAGGAGCCGGATTATGCAAAAAAGAAACATTGAGATTAAATTACGGCTGGATAAAAAGGAAGCCGAATCACTTAATAAGCGCGTCAAGAAAAGCGGCTTATCCCGCGAGAGTTATTTGCGTCATGTCATTAACGGCCTTGTTCCTACCGACGCACCACCGCCCGATTACTATTCTATGATGAGGGCGCTTCATTCCATCGGCACGAACCTCAATCAGATAGCGCAGAAAGCCCATGTGCTGAATGTGTTGGATTTGAAACGGTACGATGATAATGTTGCCGCTTTGAACAAAGCCGTTGTTGAAATTACAAACGCCGTCATGCTACCCCGCAAAATCGAATAATGGCCATTACTTCAATATGGAGTGTTAAAGGCTGGCTGGGGAAAGTGGTAGTCTATGCCGAGAATCCCGACAAAACCGAAAACCCCGCCTACTTTGAAAAACAGGGCATGACGGCGGAGCAGGCACAGGGGCTTTCAGATGTCATTGATTACGCTTCTCAAACCCGTAAAACACAGTTGACGGATGAGAATGCCGAAATCTTACGGCATTACGTTACGGGCATCAACTGCCAGCCGGACACCGCCCGTGATGAAATGATGGCGGCAAAAAAGAAATTCGGCAAGGAGGACGGCGTTGTGGCCTACCACGGCATACAGTCCTTTTCCCCTAACGATCTTCAAGCTGCCGGAGGGAAACTGACCCCTGACATGGCGCATGAAATCGGTGTAAAACTTGCCAAAAAGCTATGGGGCGATAAGTACCAGGTCATTGTCGCCACCCATTTGGATAAAGCCAATCACCTGCACTCCCACTTTATCGTCAACACGGTTTCGTGGGTGGACGGAATCCGCTACCACCGCACCGAGCAGGATTACTACAATATGCAAATCGAATCCGACAAGCTGTGCCGGGAGTATGGGCTTTCCGTCATCGAGGAACCCAAGCGCGGCAAATCCAAGCATTACGGCGAGTGGAAAGCGGAAAAAGAAAACCGCCCCACCTACCGCAGTTTGGTGAAAGCCGACATCGACCAAGCCATTTTGGAATCTATGACCGAGCGGCAGCTTTGGGATAACCTCTATAAAAAAGGCTATCACATCAAATTCGGCAGAGACATTACCCTGCGCCCGGAAGGAAAAGACCGGGGACTAAAGCTGTACCGCAACTTTGGCGAGGATTACTCCACCCAATCAATCCGAAACCGCATACTGGCGAATACCCGCCCGGATCGGCGTATCATCCCGGCGCAAAAGCCGCCGAAGCAAGTACCCTTTACGGGAAATCTGAATAAGGCAAGACGGATTACAGGGCTACGCGCCCTGTATTTTTCTTATCTCTACAAAATGGGCGTACTGCCAAAGAAGCGGGAGCAATCGCCGGGGCGTGTGTACTTCCTCTTTCGTGAGGACATCCGTTTTATTCAGAACATCTCAAAGGAAACGCGGCTTTTGGTGAAGCACGGCATTGACACCGCCGAACAACTAACCGCCCACAAGGACGGGTTGACGGCTGAAATCATTGCTCTGTCCGGCAATCGAAAGCACTTGCGCTATCAGGCGCGGAGTATTCAGGACGAGGACAAACTGGCGGCGGTCAAAACCGAGGTTGCCGCCCTGTCCGAGAAGATCGGGACATTACGGAGGGAGGTGAGGCTATGTGAGGATATAGAAAAACGCTCTGCGGAAATGAAAGAGAAAATCCAAAGGGCGGCAGAAGATGAAAAATCCAAGGGAAAGGAGCTGAACAAACATGAACCATTCAGGGGACGCCGCTGAACAAATTGTGCGATTGAGTTTAGAGGGAGTCGAGGTTGCCGCAAAAATCACCGGGACGGCGGCAAAAGAGATTGCCACCTTTTTAGTGGCGGCGCTGAAAACCAAAAACAGTAAGCTGAAACTTAAAGGCAAGGCGCGTATGGCCTCCATGCTCAAATCCGGCAAGGCGCTGGAGATTTTTTCGGTCAAGGACAGTGACTTGCAGAAATTTGCGCAGGGCGCGAAGCAGTACGGCATTGTCTACTGTGTTCTGCGTAACCGCAAGAACACCCCGGACGGCCTGTGCGACATCATGGTGAAAGCTGACGACGCGCCGAAAATCAGCCGTGTTGTGGAACGCTTCAAATTCGCCACCGTGGATAAGGCGAAGATCGAAAGCGAAATCGTTAAGGGTAAAGAAGAAAAAGCGAAAGGCGCGGAGCCTGCCGCCCCGGACAAAAACGACACAGAAAAACTACTTGACGATCTGCTCGGCAAAGACGAAGGTAAGGCTGCGCCGGAAGCGGAAAAGGCTGTGGTGAAGGAGGCACAGACGCAGAAAAACCCCGAAGCGGCAAAGACGGCGAAAACCCGTCCGTCCGAGCCTACCTCAAAGAGCAGAAGCAAATCCGCAGGGGGTACTTCGAGTGAGAAGCCGTCCGTGAAAGAGGAAATCCGGGAAATCAAGGCGTCGCAGGCGAAGAAAGAAGCGGATGCGCCGAGGCGTGATGAAAAATCGGGTGCGGATAAGCCGAAATCGCAATCCAACGCGCATAAACAGCCGCAGAACACCCGAAAACCCAAATCTAAAAAATTGAAAGAGAGGTCTTAATCATGGCAAATTTTGATGATTTATTAAACAATACCCCCGCTGAGGAATTGGGCGCACCGCAGCTTTCCAGTGAAGAATACGCCGCAAAGAAAAAAGCCGAGCGCGAGGAAGTGTTTGAACATTCCGACCAGACCGCGATGGAAGTGTCGGCAGATGGCGGCAAATATCAATCATTTCTCGACCTGCAAGGCCGTCTTGACCGTTATTCGGCGGTCAATGCCCTGCTGGTCTTTGCGAAAAATCCGGAGGCTTCCCGGCTTGGGAGTTTTGATTACTGGAAACGGCAGAACTGCTCCGTCAGGCCGGGACAGACCGCCATCTCTATCTTGGAGCCGCATGAGTACGCCAAGGAGGACGGTTCGCCGGGAACGGGCTACAATGTCAAAAAGGTGTTTGACATTTCACAGGTTGACACCCGCAAGCTGAGGACAGCGCCCACACCCAACTATACCGAGCGTCAGATTTTAGGTGCGCTTATTTCCAAATATCCAATGAGAATTATAGGCGTGGACGAGCTGCCCGGTGACCGTGGCGCAATGACCAATGAGGACGGCGATATTCTTGTCCGCAAGGGCATGGAATTTTCCGACACTTTCCGCAGCGTTGCGTATGAAATGGCTGGCGCTGAGTTGGCTACCGACCCTGAATTGTCGCCGGAGCAAGAATTTTCCGCCTATTCCTCAACGTATCTGCTTTGTAAAAAATACGGCGCGGACACGCGGGAATTTGACTTTGACAAAGTGAGCGACGTATTCGACGGCATGGAGGCGCAGGAGGTCAAGGGCGAGCTTTCGCAAATCCGCGATGCGTTTGAGAATATTTCCGGGCGCATGGCGCGGCAGCTTGAAGCACAGAACAAGGCGGCGAAAAATCAGGAAGCGAGGTGAAGGTTATGGCTATGAAAGAGGAACAGAAAATCATTAGCCTTGACCCTTACGAAGAAGGGGCGGTGATTACCGCGCTCAATGATATGCGTAATAAGCAGATTGAGGAAAAGCAGCCTACCGATTTTGCGGATGAGCTGCTTCTCAAAATCCTTCACGCCCCGCAAAAGAAAGTGAGGGTGAGGGATGAAGCGCGATAGCCCAAAACAAACTCTTATCCTATCGGCATTCGGCTTAATCCCCGTGGTGTGGGCGGCGCTCCTTGTCGCCCCCGCCATAGCGGGAGGACTTCCTGAAATCCTTGAAAACCTGACTGCGGCATTGAATAACCCACTCCAAATTGAATGGTGCGGGGACAGCCTGAAAACTGTCCTCTTTTTTATTGCCGCCTACGGTATGGGAATCGGGATTTATTTTTCCACTAAGCGCAATACCCGCCCACGGGAGGAACACGGTTCAGCTAAATGGGGCGATACTGCCGCCGTCAATCGAAAGTACGCAGAAAAACAGTTTGCCGAGAACAAGATTTTAACTCAAAAAGTCCGAATCGGTCTGAACGCTCGGAAGCACCTTCGCAATCTTAATACCATTGTAGTGGGCGGTTCCGGCGCGGGTAAAACGAGATTTTACGCCAAACCCAATGCCATGAATTGTAATACTTCAATGGTGATTTTAGACCCAAAGGGAGAGATAACGAGGGATACCGGGCTTTTGCTGAAAGCGCAGGGAATGGAGGTCAAGGTACTTGACCTTATCAATATGTGGCGCTCCCATTGCTACAACCCGTTCGTTTATCTAAAGGATGATAACGATGTGCAGCGGCTTGTGACGAACTTGTTCAAAAGCACCACTCCAAAGGGGGCGCAAACGCAAGACCCGTTTTGGGATACGGCGGCCTCCATGCTTTTGCTGGCGCTCATTTTTTACTTGAAGTATGAAGCGCCACCTGACGAGCAAAATTTCCCGATGGTAATGGAAATGCTCCGCGCCGGGGAGGTTCGGGAGGATGACGACAGTTACCAATCACCGCTGGATGAACTGTACGACAGGCTGGAAATGCGAAGCCCCGACCATATCGCAGTCAAGTATTACCGCGATTACCGTTCGGGAAGCGCAAAGACCCTCAAATCCATTCAAATCACTTTGGCGGCGCGGCTTGAAAAGTTTAACCTTGAAAGCCTTGCTGCCCTGACTGTCACCGACGAACTGGATTTAGAGAGTATTGGTGAGAAAAAAACGGCGCTGTTCATCATCATACCCGACAATGACAGCAGCTTTAATTTCTTGGTCAGTATTCTCTACACCCAATTATTTCAGCAGCTTTTTTACAGCGCAGACCACAAGCACGGCGGGGCGCTTCCCGTCCCGGTTCACTTCCTGATGGATGAATTTAGCAACGTATCGCTACCCGATGATTTTTCAAAAATTTTAAGTGTAATGAGATCAAGATCGGTTTTTGTATCAATAATCCTGCAAAATATAGCGGCTCTCAAAGCACTATTTGAGAAAGAATGGGAAGCGATCATCGGCAACTGCGACGAATTTCTCTATCTCGGCGGAAACGAGCAAAGCACACACAAATATGTATCAGAGCTTCTTGGCAAGGAAACGCTGGACACCAACACTTACGGAAAATCCACAGGGCGAAACGGGAATTACAGCACAAACTTTCAGATTTCGGGGCGTGAGCTTCTAACCCCGGACGAGGTGAGAATGTTGGATAACCGTTATGCCCTGTTGTTCATACGAGGGGAAAGACCCATCCTCGACGAAAAATTTGACATCCTGCGTCATCCGAACGTAGGCGGCACAACAGACGGCAAGGCCGAGCGGTTCCAGCATGGCGCTGTTACCGGCTCTGTTGCCACCATTGTCTTTGACGATGACATCGACCCGGCGGATCTGCCGGAGCCGGAAATTGCGGACGCAGACTTTGAACTGCTGTCCGAGGAAGATTTAGAAGAACGATTCAATAAAAAGGAGGATTCATCCCATGAAAAAAAGTAAGAGACTCACCAAAAAGCTGCCCATGAGCGGCGGCGTTAAAAAAGGCTTTCGCGCCTATGTTGCCGTGGTGCTTGTTGCCGTGCTGATAATGGGCTTCGGCGTGACAGCGTTCGCGGCCACCGACGACCCTGTGACGGTTGTAAACAACCTTTCCAATTTCATCTTTGGTTTGATTAGAGCAATCGGCTTGATTCTGCTTGGCTTCGGCATTGTGCAGATTGGTTTGTCGCTAAAATCGCATGACCCCTCACAGAGAGCCAACGGCTTCCTGACACTGGCCGGAGGCGTGATTATTACCTTTGCTAAAGAGATTTTGAACCTGATTACGGGAGGTTGAGGAAAATGGCAGACTATATCGACAAATGTGAATGTTATATCCATTCACTGAAGCAGGGCGAAACCAACGTACTGGCCGAAGCAACGATTGTGAAGCGGCTGGGCGACAACGACTATCTGGCAGAGTATGACGGTGTGAAATGCCATGCCATGTTCAACCCCTTTGTCGGACGCTATTATGTGGATGACAAATACGGCGTTATCCGAGAATCCGCAGGACGTAATGACAGATAACCGCACGGCAACAGCGGGGCAAGTCCGAAAAGGCTTGCCCTGCAAATCTTTAGGAAAGGTGGTGGTCAACCTGTGAACTGGATTATAGAAAATCTTGAAAACGCCCTGAACACATGGAACAGTAAAATGGCTGAGATTTTTCAGCTTCTTACCCAAAGTCCCGAAACCTTTAAGGGCGGCGGGATATGGAGCGTCATTAAGGACATTCACGGTGCGGTACAGGCTGTCGGACTGGGCTTACTTGTGCTGTTTTTCGTAGTGGGCGTGATGAAAACCTGCGGTTCGTTTGCCGAAATGAAACGTCCCGAAGTGGCCGTTAAAGTGTTTGTCCGCTTCGCCTGCGCTAAAGCGGCGGTCACTTACGGACTGGAACTGATGATGGCGCTGTTCAGAATTGTGCAGGGACTTGTCAGCCAGATTATGACCGCTTCGGGATTCAGCGGCGCGGGTGATACCGTGCTGCCGGAGAGTATTAAAACAGCAATCAACAATACAGGATTTCTTGACAGTATCCCGTTATGGGCGGTCACGCTGATCGGCGGCCTGTTCATTACGGTGCTGTCGTTCATTATGATAATGTCCGTGTACGGGCGCTTTTTTAAGTTGTATATGTATTCAGCTATCGCCCCTGTACCACTCTCCGCTTTCGCGGGCGAACCGTCGCAGAGCATGGGAAAGGCGTTTATAAAATCCTATGCGGCGGTTTGTTTGGAGGGCGCGATTGTGGTACTGGCCTGTATCATTTTTAGCCTGTTCGCTTCATCTCCCCCTGCCGTTAATCCCGACGCGGCGGCGGTCACGCAGGTTTGGAGCTATGTGGGCGAGCTAATTTTCAACATGTTGGTTTTGGTTGGCGCGGTTAAGATGGCAGACCGTCTTGTTCGGGAAATGCTCGGCTTATAACGATTGGAGGAAAATCAAATGTCATATTACAACACAAAAACGGTCAGTGAGCCACAGTCCGCAGAAAAGCTGACCGAAGAACTGAATAAATGCGTGGAATTACAAACCGTGATGAAGGATGTCAACGCATACTGGCGTAAATGCGGTACTTGTGTGGGTGCGCCCGGTATCACGGAAGCGCAGGCGCAAAAGCTGGACGAGAAAATCGCCACTACCCGCTATTCGTGGGAGAAACAGCCTTTTTCCAGTTACGATCTGACGAACAATAACAGTAAAATCAAGCGGCTTGAAAGCAAGGCTAAAGAAGTCAGCAAAGGCTTTGAGGGGTGGGAGTTTAACGGCGGTACAGCCGTGGCAAATACCGAACTCAACCGCCTGCAACTGCTGTTCGATGAACGGCCGGATAAAGAAAAACACAGTGCATTAAGACACGCCGGGTTCGTATATTCGCATACAAATGACGCTTATCAAAGGCAGCTTAACGACAACGCCATTTATGCAGCAGGGCGGCTGGATTTTGTCAAGCCGTCCGACGGCAGGACTGTCCGCGAACACCAGCCCAAAGCCCCGGTGAAAGACAGCGTGGCGCGGTAGAAAGGAGCGGCATATGGAAGTAAAAATCAATAAAGAAATCCGCAACTATACCGAATCTATGTTTTTCGGTCTTTCGTTGCGGCAATGTATTTTCTCTGTTCTTGCCTGCGGCGTGGCTGTGGGCATTTACTTTGGGCTTCGGGATTATCTTGGCACGGAAACCGTATCGTGGGTATGTATCCTCGGCGCGGCTCCCTTTGCCGCGATGGGCTTTATCACCTATCACGGCATGACCGCCGAGCAATTCGCATGGGCATGGATTAAATCTGAAATCCTCATGCCCAAGCACCTTACCTTCAAGCCCACAAACATCTATTACGAAGCGGTCAGGCCGCTTATTGAAAACCCAAAAAAGGAGGCGATGAAACGTGCTAAAAACTCTTAAAATTTGGATAAAGGAAAACAAAGAGCGGTTCAAGGTTCCCAAAGGCGTACAAGAGGTCATTCCCGTCCATTCGATTTACGAGGACGGGATTTTTCTTGTTCGCAAGGGCGGCTTCTTCGGGGAAAACAAATACAGCATGACATTCAAGTTTACGGATATTAACTATGCCGTGGCAAGCCGCGAGGACAAGGAAGCCATGTTTTTGGATTACTCCGAGCTGCTCAACTCTCTTGACAGCGGTGCGACGGCAAAGCTCACCATCCGCGCGCGGCGTTTGAGCAAGGCCGACTATGAAGCAAATATCCTAATCCCAATGGCAGATGACGGTTTGGATAAATACCGCAAGGAACTCAATGCCATGCTGCTGAAAAAGGTCACGGAATCCAACGCCATTGTGTTGGATAAGATGATGACCATTACCGTGTGCAAGAAAAACATCGAAGAAGCAAGGGCGTATTTCGCCCGTGTCGGCGCGGACTTGACCGCTCATTTCGCGCAGCTTGGTTCAAAATGCATGGAATTGGATGTCAATGAACGGCTAAAAATCTTCCACGACTTCTACCGTCCCGGTGAGGAAAGCTCGTTTCATTTCGATATGAGTGCCGCCATGCGGCGCGGCCACAGCTTTAAGGATTATATCTGCCCGGACAGCATGGAGTTTGACAAGAACTTTTTCAAAGTGGGGGAACGGTTCGGGCGCACCCTGTTCCTGAAAGAGTATGCTTCGTATATCAAGGACACCATGATTACGGAGCTTACTGAACTCAATCAGAACATGACGCTCTCCATCGACATCCGGCCTGTCACAATGGACGAAGCCGTCCGCGAGGTAGAAAAGCGCGTCCTTGGCGTGGAAACCAATATCACCAACTGGCAAAGGCGGCAGAACTCCAATAATAACTTTTCGGCTATCGTGCCTTACGACCTCGAACAGCAAAGGAAAGAAAGCCGCGAATTTCTGGACGATATTACAAGCCGCGACCAGCGCATGATTTTTGCTACCGTGACAGTCGTGCATACCGCCGACACCAAAGAGCAGCTTGACGCGGACACCGAATCCCTGCTTGCCACGGCGCGGAAACACCTGTGTCAGATCGCCCCGCTGACCTTCCAGCAGCTTGACGGCCTGAATACTGTCCTGCCGTTCGGTCACACCAAAATTCAGGCGATAAGGACGCTCACAACAGAATCGTTAGCGGTTTTAATGCCGTTTAAGGTGCAGGAGGTTATGGACAGGGGCGGCATTTATTACGGGCAAAACGCCATCTCCAATAACCTGATTATGTGCCTGAAAGAATATTTGCTCAATTACTCGGCTTTTCGCCTCGGCGTTCCGGGAAGCGGCAAGTCTTTTGGCGCAAAGATGGAATTGGCAATAATTGCGCTGATGTTCCCGGAGGACGATATTTTGGTGTGTGACCCAGAAAACGAATATTCGGCCTTGATAAAAGCCCTTTTCGGAGAGGTAATCCGCATTGCAGCCGGGAGCGACGATCACATCAACGCAATGGATATGGTAGAGGGATACGGCGAGGGCAGCGACCCGGTAATCGACAAATCCGAATTTGTCTGTTCGCTCTTTGAGCAGCTTGACAAAAACGGTCTGATGCCGGAGGAAAAATCAATTATTGACCGCTGTGTCCGCAATGTCTATGAAAATTATCAGGCAGGCGGCAAGCTGCCTACCCTTGTGGTACTGCGCGAGAATTTGCTGGAACAGCCGGAGCCGGAAGCGAAGCGGCTTGCCCTCAAAATGGAACTGTTCACCAGCGGAAGTCTGAACGCTTTTGCCCACAAGACCAATGTGGACGTGCGCAACCGCCTGATTGACTACAACATCATGGACTTGGGCGCGCAGCTTAAAACAATGGGACTCCTGGTTATCACCGACGCTATGATTAACCGCGTTACCGACAACTGGCGGCGCGGAAAACGGACGCACATCTTTATCGACGAATTTCATGTTGTTTTCGAGAACGAGTACAGCGGGGCATTTTTCAATTCAGCGTGGCGCAGGTTCAGAAAGCGCAACGGCTATCCAACGGGCATTACGCAAAATGTTGAGTATCTTCTGGATTCCGTTCTAGCAAGCACAATGCTTTCCAATTCGGAGTTTATCGTCATGCACAATCAGGCAGCAAGTGACCGCGACAAGCTGGCGAAACTCTTGAGCATCTCTAATGAACAGATGTCTTATATCACCAATGCAAAAGAGGGCTGCGGGCTTATCCGTATCGGCAGCGCGGTTGTGCCTTTCAAAAATGAGTTTAACCGTTCTACTGAATTATATCGTCTGATGACCACGAAACCGAAGGAAACCGTAGTAAGCTAATTTTAATGATGATAACAGGCAGGGCAAAAAAGCGCCCTGCCTGTATCTTTTTATGGAGGGAGCGTATGAAGAAACCACTTTTTATTATATTGGCGGTTCTGCTGTCTGCTGCTCTGCTGTTCTCAGGCTTTCAGCTTTGGCGGTATTTCACGGCTGAACGGCAGACCGGGGAACAGTTTGAAGATTTAACAGGGCAGATTGAACAACCGCCCGCGCCGGAACAACCCGGCGAATCCCCAACCCCCGAATGGACGGTATACGACCAATACGGGGCGTTGTTTGAGCAAAACCCCGACATGATAGGCTGGATCGCCATAGACGGCACAACCATAAATTACCCGGTCATGCAAACGCCTGACCGCCCCGATTTTTACCTGAAGCATAATTTTGAAAAGCAATACAGTGATTACGGCGTTCCCTATGCCGCCGAAAACTGCTCCATAGACCCGCAGAGCGACAATATCACCATTTACGGCCACCACATGAAAAGCGGCAAAATGTTCGGCGTGTTGGAGGATTACAAAAGCGAAGCCTTTTACCGGGAACACCCGTTAATCCGTTTCGATACCCGCGCGGGCTTTGGTGTGTATGAGATTATCGCCGTATTCAAGGTCAATCCCGCTGATTTTCAATATAACCTGTTTGTAAATACCGCTGACGGAGCGGAGTTTGACGAGTATGTGCGCCGTTGTACGGCGCTTTCTTTTTATGATACGGGCGTGACCGCCGCACACGGCGACAAGCTGATAACCCTTTCCACCTGTGAATATTCACAGCAGAACAACAGGCTTGTTGTTGTGGCGAAGAAAATTGAGGCAGGAGGTGCGCCGGATGGCTAAAATCAAGACCCGCGAAAAGGTAAAGGACATCAAGGTGTTTGACCGCGCCGCCGATGTATCCACCCACATGAAAAACACCTTTGTCAAATCAAAGGACACAGCCGAGCAGACGCAGGAGCCGGGGCATAATTCTCCGTCCGAGTACGCCACGGATAATATTTCAGGCGGCGCAAGGAATACGGCGGAACAAGCCGCACACCATTTGAAAAACCCGCGTAAAAAGGCGGCTGATAATTGGGATAAGGCAAAGCAAAATTTACAGGAAGCCAAGCGGCAACTGCCAAAAGAGCGGAAACAAGCGGCAGAGCAGGCAAAAAATATGGCTGAAAAGGCGCAGAAAACCGCCGATACCCTCAAAGGCAAGGCGAATCAGGCGCAGAAAACGGCACAGGAAGCGCAAAACGCCGTGACGGACGCTAAACGCGTTTTACAGCAGACGCGGCAGGCAGGCCGTCAATCCGTCCAAGCCACCCGGCAGTCCGTAAAGACCAGCAGACAGGCCGAAAAAGGAATCAAGCACTCGGTTAAAACGATAAAACAGGCTGGAAAAGGTACGGTAAAAGCCACGCAAAAGTCGGTCAAGACCGCCGAGCGCACCGCCAAAGTAACCGTTAAAACTGCAAAACAGACTGCCAAAACCGCACAAAAGTCCGCGCAGACGGCGGCGAAAGCGGCAAAAGCGGCGGCGCGGGCTTCCAAAGCTGCCGCAAAAGCCGCCGTTCAAACGGCAAAGGCCGCTGTCAAGGTCACAATTGCCGCCATCAAAGCGATAATCGCCGCGACAAAGGCGCTTATTTCGGCAATCGCGGCGGGCGGCTGGGTAGCCGTGGTGATTATCCTCATTATCACGCTAATCGCTGTACTGCTGGCCTCTCCTTTCTCCATTTTTATGGGTGACGGAGCGCCGGAGGGCGGCTCCACTTCTGACGGTACGCCCATTGCCATTGACCTGCCGGAAAGCGTATTGCGCTACAAATCCATTGTGGAACGGGAGTGCGCTGCTAACGGTATTCCCGAATATGTGGATACTATTCTTGCCATTATGATGCAGGAAAGCGGCGGGAATGTGCCGGATGTTATGCAATCCAGCGAATCTCTCGGCCTGTCGCCCAACTCATTACAGCCGGAAGAATCTATCGCGCAGGGCGTAAAATACTTCAAACAACTATTGGATCAGGGCGCTGCTGCAGGCGTCGATTTTTATACCATTTTGCAGGCGTACAACTACGGCGGCGGATATATCGGTTTTGTCGCGCGTAACGGCGGCGTTCATACGCAGGACTTAGCGGACAGGTTTTCCAATGAACAGGCCGCAAGGCTTGGGTGGAGCAGTTACGGGGACAAGCTATATGTTACGCACGTTATGCGTTACCTGGATGGCGTGGGCAACGTGGTATCTACCGATACGCCAGTGGGCAGGCATTTGAATAGCCTGTACGCGGAATTGAGCAGGAAAATCGGTACGGAAGCTGCCAATCTGAACAGCGCGGATACTTCCGAGGTGGTATATGACAACGGCGAGGGCGACAGCCAATACAGCCCTGTGGAGGTGTTGGCCATCTATTCGGTCAAGACCACATTAGCCGCCGATGAGCCTGTTACGCTGGCTTTGTTTGAGCAGGAGCAGGCCGACGCTTTAACCTCGGTATTTTGGGATATGCACAGCATCCGTACAGAGGTTGTCAGCCGGACAATTACCGTAGAGGATGAGGAAGGCAATTCTGTTCAGCAGACGCAGCGGGTAAAGGTCATTCATGTCGCTATTAAGACCGCTGAAGAAATGAAACAGGCATATCATTTCACTGGAGAACAAAAAGAAGTGCTTGATGAAATGCTGAGTAATCCCTATCGTTCCATGCTTATGTCCATGTTGGGCAGTGATACCCTCGGAGATTTAACGCCTGAACAGCTTGCCAATCTATTTAACAATTTGCCGGAGGGGGAAAACGGCGCGAAAATCGTGCGCCTTGCGTTATCCCGGTTAGGCCATCCTTACAGCCAGCCGTTGGCCGGACAGGGCAATTATACGGATTGCAGTTATTTGTCGCAGTGGTGTCATAAGCAGATAGGTATCAGCATCCCCCGAACGGCGGCGGCGCAAGCCGAATACTGCGTCAACAATGGCCTGACTATCCGTAAAGAGGATTTAAGGCCGGGTGACTTGATATTCTTCTCAAGCAGTAGAAACGGGCGGTTTATGAATATTACGCATGTCGCCATCTATGCCGGGGACGGCATGATTGTGGATGCTTCCTCCAGCCGTGGCGAAGTCGTGTACCGCAAGCTGTTCAGCGGGCATGTGCTGTATGCGAGAGCATACGCACGGTAGCCGCACGGCTTGTTAAAAAGCAAAATGCAGTTTACCGGAAGGGAACTGCATTTATACATAACTATTTCTACAAATAAAAAACGGGAGAAAGGGAAATTTTTGCCACAAAATTATGTTTTTGCGGCAAGCAAAATGATTATTTCAGAAATCTATTGACATTACCTCTATTTGGCGCTATACTACGTTTAATACATCGTATAATACGCCGTTTAATGGAGGACTTAACATGAGTGAAGATACCATCAAAGAAAAAATCTTACAGGCAACTATCGAGCTTATGAAAGATGATACAGCAAACATTACTGTACGGAAAATAGCGGCTCATGCGGGAGTTACACAAGGGCTAATCAATTACCACTTTCAATCAAAAGATAATTTGATTAACATTGCCGCACAGCGTTTTGTTGATGAAACTGTATCGCGTGTGCCAGATACACTTAATCAAATTGACGGAGACCCGATAGACATGTTACGAGGAAGGATGAAAATGACTTTTAATTATTTAGTTGAACATCCTAATGTATCGCGAATATCAATTTCAAGGGATTGGCAAGCGGGACAGACAAATGACAACATGCAGTCCAGCATTGAGGCTTATGACAAGCTACTACAACATATAATCCGTGATGAAAAGCAGCGTTTTCTCGCCGGACACATTTTTTCAGCTTCAATGCAAAGTATGTTTATGCGGTCTGATGTACTTCGTGAAACACAGGGTATTGATATTTCTAATCCAATCGTGCGTAATCAATTCGTTGATGATTTGGTTGATATAGTTTTAAGAGGCTTGTTACATGAATAATGAATTAAGAATAGCTATGAAGAATTTTGGAAAACTAAATGCTGTATGCGTAAAGGAGGAATTGTGATGACAAAAGGGAGAAATGCAATTTACAGAACTTGCTGTTTGTCAGCATGTGCTGTTGCTATATTTATATTGATGTTTCTAATCGCTTTGATTTTCACCTTTGATTTTTCAGAGTGGAAAGGCATAAATGACTTCCAAAATACATTTCAACCAATTCAAATGCTTACAGTAGTACCATCTCTTTTGCTAGCAATTTCGTATGTGATTTTTGTAAGCGGGCTACACATTTATGCGTCTGAAAATAAAAAAATATGGAGTCAACTGGCTGTAAGTTTCGGATTACTTTATGCAGGAATATCCATTGCAAATTATTTGATACAACTGATTACTGTAATTCCAAGTATTCAAAATGGGCAAACAGAAGGACTTGCATTGCTCGTTAGTGGATATCAAAATTCAGTGTTTTATGCACTTATGGCTTCCTATTTTTTAATGTGCATTTCATTATTATTTGCGGCGTTTGTATTTTCTAAGGAAGAAAAAATAACGAAACGGGCTCGCAGATTATTTCAGTGTACGGCACTGGCAATTCCATTATTTCTAATAGGTACTGTTTTCAATATGACTGTGCTTATGATGAGTGGAGCAATTTGCTGGATTGTTGGAACAATAATCGGAATGTTTTTTTCTGCATATTATTTTCATATGGAAAAAGTAAAGTAACGTACTTGAGTGATTAGATTAGTGATAGCCATAGTATCGGATGTTCGCAATAACGCGATAGTACAAAACCGCTGCGCGGTGGTCATCCAAAGACAGCAGAGCAGCGCAACCGCAAGATTAATCTAAACCGATAGCTTTCCAAGACAAAACGCATCCCCTACAATGGAAGTAGCCGAAGTGCAAAACCAATTTAGGAGGATTCGCATGACAAGGGAAGAAATACTTGAAAAGGTGCGGTTTCAGGGAGAGCTACGAGGTCTTTCCGCGAAAACGCAGCATAACTACTACCTCTACATCCGGCAGTACCAAAATTACTATGGCAAACCGGCGGATGAACTGACGCTCAGCGATGTCCAGCAATATCTGCATTACCTGCTAAAGGAACGGAAACTGAAAAAAGGTTCGGTAGACTTTGCGAACAGTGCGCTGCGTTTTTTGTACCGCCGGGTACTGGAAACGCCGTTGGATGGGGAGAAAATCCCCCGATATGGCAAAAGCCAACGGTTACCGAACATTTTGAGCCGGGAAGAAACGCTGGGTCTGTTTGAAGCCGCGGGGAATCTCCGCAACAAGTGTATCCTGATGACGGCTTACAGCGCCGGGCTTCGCGTGAGCGAGGTTGCAAAGCTGCGGGTTTCGGACATAGACAGCAAAAAGATGCAAATATTTATTCGGGCGGGAAAGGGAGAAAAAGACCGGTTCGCCCTGCTGTCGCAAGTAAATCTGGAGCTTCTGCGGGAATATTGGAAAGCGTACCGCCCTCATGACTGGCTGTTTTACCCAAGGGGGTACAAGGAGAAGCATCTTGGCGTGCGCGCCATCCAGCAAATGCTGGACAAGACGCTGGCAAAGACCGGAATTTCAAGGGATATCACCATGCACACCCTGCGGCATTCCTTCGCCACCCATCTGCTGGAGGATGGAGCCGATCTTTTTAGCATCAAGGAGCTTTTGGGACACAACCGTGTTGCTAACACCTGCGTGTACCTTCATATGGTTTCGGCGGCGCAGATGGGCATAGTCAGTCCTCTGGACAAGATATCCCGCGATGAATGAAGTGCAGGATATCTTCCGGCTGTATGGAGAGACATACAGACAAAAGCATGACCTTCCGCTGCCGGTACTCAAAGCTATGTTAGCGATTGAGCGTTGCCGTACCGCCGAATTAGGCGCTCACGCCGATGTCTGTGAAGATTGCGGACATACTCATATCTCCTACAATTCCTGCCGTGATCGGCATTGCCCCAAATGTCAGTTCCTCGCAAGAGAGCGATGGATTCAAAGCCGGAATTATGATCTTTTGAATGTGGGATATTTCCATGTGGTGTTTACCATCCCCGATACGCTGAATATGTTGGTGTTTCAAAATCAGAGGGAGCTTTACACAATTCTTTTCCGAGCCGCCGCCGAGACAATGCGGGAGCTTTCGGCAAACAAGAAATACCTTGGCGCACAGATCGGTATAACTTCCATATTACATACATGGGGGCAAAACCTATGTTACCATCCGCATATCCACTGTACCGTCCCCGGCGGCGGGATTGATCCGCTGGGAAAATGGAAGTCGTCATCAAAAAAGTTTTTCCTGCCGGTCAGAGTACTGTCCCGGCTGTTCCGTGGTAAATTTCTGTATTATCTCGCGAAAGCAAGACTGGAATTTCATGGTGATCTGAGAGATTTATCAGCCCCCGTTAAATGGAATGGCTTCCTGTCTAAACTCTACAAACAAGAGTGGTTTGTATACTGCAAAGCGCCATTCAAGGACGCGGCCTGCGTTGTGAATTATCTTGGCCGCTACACCCACCGGGTAGCTATTGCTAACAGCCGGATTCTGAGTATTGACGACGGGCGTGTCACCTTCAAATGGAAGGATTACAAGGATAACTCTAAATGGAAGCTCATGACGATCTCCGCTGAAGAATTTATCCGCCGGTTCCTTATGCACATCCTGCCTTATCGGTTTATGAAAATCCGGCACTATGGCTTTCTCGGAAACCGTGGTAAACAGAAGCGATTGAAAATCTGCAAAACGCTGACTGGCACCCCGATCTTGCCAAGGCTGAAGCTCACCACCGCACAGCTCATCCAGAAGCTTACCGGCATTAATCCAAATCTTTGTCCCGCCTGTGGTTCCGACAAACTCAAACGTCTTCCTGTCGCTGACAGTTCATAGATTTATCTAATTGAACAGGTTAAGAATTTCCCGGAAGGCGTTTTTATGCCGGGTTGTGCGAAGCATACCCTTTTCCACGCAAGCAGCTTGTTTTTCCCCGATTCTTTCATTACAATGGAGAAGATTCTTTATGCTTTATGGCAAAATCGTTGGAAGGGTCATGTATTCAATGCCCATAGCCACTGCCTCTGTCCACGCGGTTTCGTACTATCGCAATTATGCGAAATCAGGCGCGGGGAGTTGTGGCATAAACCCGTTAGGCTTTCCTGCAATCCAAGGCGCTTCTGCGCCTGATTTCGCATAATTTCCTTAGAGATAAGGCGAATAAACATAATTTCAAAGATTGAGGGTGTAAGAATCAAATATACAGCAAACTTAATCACGATAGGCAGAATAACTGGGGCTGTGCTATTGCTGTTTGTAAAACCTTTATCTGTATCGTTTTTTGCGATTTATATCCTATGTGGCATAAGCGATATCTTAGATGGATATATTGCCAGAAAGACTAAGACATCGAGTAAGTCTGGAGAAATTCTTGATAGCATCGCTGACTTAATTTTTATTGCTGTCATGCTAGTTATTTTTATTCCGTTGCTTGCATGGAGGTGGTGGATGCTTTGCTGGGTGGGGGGGATCGCATTAGTACGCTTTCTTTCAGTGGGGGTCGGATTTGCGAAATATCATGCCGTATCTTTTTTGCATACCTACGCAAATAAGATAACAGGAATAATTTTGTTCGGTTTTCCGCTTTTGTATTATGCAACCGGATTGACTGTAACTGTTTCCGTTATATGCTGTTTTGCAAGTCTGTCGGCATTTGAAGAATTGATAATAACTATTCGGTCAAAGAGATTAAACAGAAATGTGGCAAGTATATTCTACAACAAAGGCAAATATACGCCTTAGTCTCCAAAGGTGCAATAAAGCGATAATGCGAAAAGAGTTATAATGACAGGTGTGATTTATGGAAGTTCAAAAAGCATATGAAATTATGTCATTCATCAATCTAAATCTATCCGAGAACATTACGCTGGATATGTTGTCGGCTGAATTTTCATACTCAAAATTCTACTTACATAGAGCATTCAAAGAACTAACCGGCGAAACCATTAACAGCTATATCCGCAGAAAGAAAATCGAGAACAGCATCTATTTTCTATTTGCAAACCCCAACGATAGCATTTCAGAAATTGCGGGATATAACGGTTTTTCATCCGCCACATACTCAAGAGAATTTCGGCGGGTATTCGGTAGAACACCTAAAGAATGGCGCAATATTTATAAAAAACAGCAACCGCCTCCCGAATTGAGCAAGATTTGCAAAAACTACGATAGGTTTTTATGTTACGATGATAACGGGATTCCAAATGAAATAAAGAAAATTGGAATCACACAATTTGAGGGAATAGCACTCTCGGCGAGAATCTTCTTCGGCAATTATTACAGCGCAGCTTTCCGTCCAGTATGGGAGGAAATACAAGAAAAGAACACACATAAACTCCCAGTCTACGGAATCCCACTGGATTCCCCCGCCGTTACGGATATTAACAAATGCTTATATTTGTTAGGCTTTCAAAGCGATACGGGAATTAACGGATTAACTAAGATTGCAATATCAGAGGGGCGGTATCTCAATATCAGCTTTTGCGGCAAAAGGGTGAAGCTAGGAGAGGTCTATACTTGGATTATGAAATTCTACATGCCACTGCATAATCTCAAATATGACTATCACCCGCAATTACAAAAATATGAGAGCGCGTGCGAATTTGCAAAAGAAGAAATTTCGTGTGAACTGTACATCCCGATTATAAGTTTATAAGGGGAGGCAATGTTATGAATATTGACGGAATCAAAATCACAACACAAAAGAGGAACAATACTTGCGGGTATGCGACGGCGGGTATGCTGCTCAACTATTTGGAAGGTACAAGTATTGACGAGGATTTTTTGTTTGAAAACGAGCCTTTTGATGAAAAGGGCATCACGTTCATCAAGCTCTTGGAGGTTTACAGGAAATATCTGAAAGGATATGACGCTTCACTAATCCGCGAAGATAAAAACGGTACGCTGGAACTAATCAAACGGAGTTTGCACGACAACCTTCCCCTGCAAATATTGCACCTCACCGAAAATCTGCTTGGCAGCAATGAGCCTGTACTGCACTACGCCGTATTAACAGGATATGACGAAGAAAAAGAAGTCTTTACACTCGCTGATACATACGGTTTTACAAAAACTCTTGGTAAGGATGAATTTTTCGATGCTGTATCGTTTAGAAATGAGTGCTTGCCGGAGTTTATCAAAAAGGCTATGCCGAGCAATGCCATGATTAAGTTTACAAAGCGTGTATAGTTTGGGAGGTAGTTGAATGTTGCGTGATACGGAACAAACCACTGGAAATTTAATTGATAAACAAGGTGTTTCTTTTATTAGCTCGGTGGATAGTGATGGCTTTCCGAATATGAAAGCCATGTTGCCGCCGAGAAAACGCGAAGGTATCAAGGTTTTCTATTTTACCACCAATACGTCGTCTATGCGAGTAGGTCAATATCGGATAGAACCGAAAGCGTGTATCTATTTTTGCGATAAGCGTTTTTTTAGAGGCGTTATGTTAAAGGGAACAATGGAAGTTTTAGAGGATTCGGTAAGCAAGGAGATGATCTGGCGGGAGGGAGATACTATGTATTACCCCCAAGGCGTTACCGACCCTGATTATTGTGTGTTAAGGTTTACCGCGCAGACTGGTAGGTATTATACAAACTTTAGCTCAGAAAATTTTACCGTCGAATAATTTGTACCACGGATTTTAGTTAATCTTATCGCCTAATTCTCCTGTTGCGCAATAAAGCGATAAGGCGAAGTAAAATTATTAGCTGTGAATAATTGCCGGTAAGCCGTTAAGGTAGTAAAATTTATATTTTTGGAGGTAACAAAATGAAATATCAAGGTGTATGTATAGCCGTAAAAGATGTAAACCATTCTAAAAAGTTCTATCAGGATTTATTTAGACTTGAAGTATTTCAAGACTATGGCATAAACATCTCTTTTGGTGGGTTGTCTTTGCAACAGGATTTTGATTGGCTGTTGAATATTCCGAAAGAAAAAGTATTGAAAGGATCCCATAATATGGAGCTATACTTCGAGGAAGACGATTTTGACGGCTTTATTGCGAAGTTAGGACAACGTAACGATATAAGATATATGGGGGATGGCGTTAAAGAAGCCGGATGGGGACAACGCTCTATACGTTTTTACGATTTGGACGGACATATTATTGAAGTTGGCGAGAATATGAAGATGGTCGTAAAGCGTTTCCTTGATTCTGGGATGTCTATGGAGGATACCTCCAAACGTATGGATGTCTCTGTATCGGAATTAGAGACGATTTTGAATAGTTAATTCCAGAATGGTCTAAGCATTATCATTGTGCGCAATAGTCTCCAAAAGCGCAATAAAGCGATAAGGTGTAGCGAACAATATTTATATAATATCGGAGGACATTTAGCATGAATGAAAAGAAAATAAGAGCAAGTGATTTTCTTGCATTGGGATTATATTCTTTTGCGGGATTCGGTCTTGAAATTGTACTGTCAATGGTGTTGCCGAGTATACTCGGTGTTCAAAGCTCCGAATATACCATTGTTCATCATTGTGTGCATTGGATGCTTACTTGCGTTTTATGGGGTGTGATGGTTGTTTTTCTGATGAACTTTTCAAGAAGAAAATATTCTTTTAATATTATGAAGTTTAGCGAAACACCTGAACTCAAGGCATGGTTAATTGCGATTGTGATAGCAGCAATTGCGATTGCGGCTACAACGATTGCTTGGGGCGGGCTGAAACCGATACAAGAGTATGATGGTATGCCTAAACTTATTTTTCAAAATATTTACTACTTGTTCGAAGCCGCTTTAATAGTGCTGACCATCGCCTTTGGGCAAAAATATGGTGAGATGTTGACAAAAAGAGAGAGATTGCCCTACGGAGGGCTGTTTCTTGCGCTCACATGGGGACTAATACACATTTTACTCCAAGGATTTCAAACGGGTATTTATGCTTTTGCAATGGCAATTTTATATGGAGTTATATATTTAGTGTTCAAGAAGAACATCAGATACGCTTATATTTTGATTGCTGTCATATTCATAGTATAAGCATTATCTTCATCACGCCTTAGTCTCCGAAAGCGCAATAAAGCGATAAGGCGCGGTAAAATTCTTAGCTGTGAATAATTGTCGGTAAGCCGTTAAGGTAGTAAATTTATATTTGTGGAGGTTAGTATTATGCACTTAATGTTTGCCACACATAAAAGAGGGAGGAACATATATGAAATTGTTGGGTAATTTTGGAACAATACGTGTTGGCGCTACCGCCGGAATAGAGTTTTACTGGAATCGTCAGTGGACTGTGAACTACAAAGCGGCGAGCGCGACATTGACGAAAACAGTCAAATTGAGAAATGAGGATTTATCCATCTTTTATGTGAAAGGAAAATGCAAATCAGGAAGTCTGGTTTTGAAAATGTCACAGGATGGTGTGGAAAAAGAAATTCAATTTTCCGGCAATATTGATGAAATAGTGGATATGTCTGTTTTTAACGCAGGCTTAATAAAATTAGTGCTTATTGCAAAATCAGCAAAAAAAATGAAGGTGTTAATCGGTTGGCGAAAATAGAGAGGAGAGAATGAAATGAACTATGGCTATAACTTGAACTGGCAGGAATTTATGGAATTATTTCCGGACTTGGCTCCGGTTATTATTCCTATAGCGATTCTGGCTCTTATATTAACGGCAGCGGCTCTTATAAGCCTTTTCAAAAAGAAACTCCCTTTTAGTCAAATAGCAATTTGGCTGATTATAATTATTGCCGTCAACCTTATAGGTTCAGTAATTTATTTTGCCATCGGCTCTAAAATGCTGGATGAAAAAAAGCAAACCGGGGGAGATGAGAAATGAACGCTATCGAAACCAAGGGATTAACCAAGCGATACGGAACGTATTATGCGGTAGATAATTTAAACCTGAACGTAGCCAAAGGCTCTATATGCGGCTTCTTAGGTAAGAATGGAGCCGGAAAGACGACGACTATAAAAATGCTGACAGGTCTTGCAAAACCTACCTCCGGCGCAATATCGCTGTCCGGCGTGGGGCGCAAATATGGAAGCAACAATAATTCCAATATTGGATATTTACCGGATGTACCGAATTTTTATGGATACATGACCGCGAGGGAATATTTGAACTTTTGCGGCAAACTGTACGCAATGGAAGGCAAAAGACTAAAAGCGCGTATTGATGATTTGCTTAAACAAGTAGGGTTATTTAACGACAATAAAAACATCTCTACATTTTCACGGGGGATGAAACAACGATTGGGAATCGCACAAGCGCTTATCAACGAGCCGGACGTTATTTTCTTGGATGAACCGATAAGCGCATTAGACCCCATTGGCCGAAACGAAGTTATGACGCTTATTCGCTCTCTGCGTGGGAATATTACGGTGTTTTTCTCTACACATATCCTTACTGATGTTGAGAATACTTGCGACCATGTGTTGATACTTGAAAAGGGTAAGGTTTTAGCTGACGATACCATCGTGAATTTAAAGCAAAAACACGCCGATAACGCCGCTATTCTCCGGCTGTATACTCCTGATGATGGTAATAGATTTTCTGCCTTGGCGCAGGAAAAAAACGACTTGACCGTTGAATCCCATAGCCCTACAGAGTTTATACTTAGAGCAGATAATTTGAATGTTTTGGGAAAGCGTATATCGTTATTATTAACGGAAGCGGACATATCAATGGAAAGTTTTCAAGCCTATACACCATCTCTTGACGATATTTTTATTGAGATGACCGGAGGTGTTGCAAGTGAATAGTTATCGTGTATTTTTTCAGAAAGAATGGATGGAAATTATCCGCACAAAAAAGCTCTATATCCTCATGGGCGTATTCGCATTCTTCGCAATGCTCAGCCCGGTTATAACGCGGTATATGTCCGAAATCATTGCGTTGGCTACAGACGATTTAATGATGATTACTGTTCCGCCAACTACTTGGATAGACAGTTGGTCGCAGTTTTACGGTAATATTTCTCAAATAGGCTGCATTTGTGTCATTTTTATGTTTATGGGTTGCGTATCAGGGGAAAAACAGAGTGGTTCGGCGGCGTTAACGCTGACCAAAAACCTTACATATACAGGATTCATTATAGTAAAGTATATCGCTGCCGCCGTTTGTTTCACATTTTCCATCTTGATAGCAGGACTGATATGTTATGCGTATACATATTACCTTTTTGGATATGCGGGCAAAATAAGCGATTTATTCATGGGGATAGCGGCATACAGCATATTTACGTTTGTGTTACTTAGTATGACGGTATTGGCAAGCACGATAGCGCGCAACACGGCAGTTGCCGCTCTCCTTTCGTTTTGTGGTTTCATTGTTCTCAGTTTATCAAACTTAGTACCCGGCATAGGGCGTATGCTACCCGGTACGCTTTTATCGAAAACCGTTGAGCTTTCGCATGGCATACAGTCTCCAGATATAATCTGGACATTTATAGTCACTATTATAATAGCCGCGTTATGTGTTTTCTTGTCCATTCGATTGTTTGAAAGGCAGGAGATTTAGAGGGAATTATTACTATATCGTATCAAACGGCAAATTGCATGAAAGTGGCTAATTTTAATGTTTGAAAAAATGAGGTGATAAAAATAGAAAAATATATAGTCGCTGAGAACTGACTGCTATGTCCCGTCTGTAAAAATAAAACCCGTATAAGGCTGCGGCAGGATACATGTGTGAAGGCTCGTTTTGTGCTAATAAGTGGAGTAGGACGTTCGTAATATTTGCATTTAACCGTTAAGCATGAAAGTTTTCATGGCTGCGTAGTTAGATAGATTATCTTCGCATTAGTCTCCAAATGCGAAAACAAACAATAATGTCAGCCGGAATGGAGGTTGCTATGGATAAAGAAGAATGGCTCTTATGTCCTGCCTGCAAGAGCAAGACCCGGACAAGATTACGGCAAGATACCATGCTGATAAATTTCCCACTATTCTGCCCCAAGTGCAAACAGGAAACCTTGGTGAATGTCAGGCAATTAAATACAACCGTTATCAAAGAGCCGGACGCAAAGACGCAGAGCCGATGATTGTGAGTTAAACCACAATTATCGGCCCTTTCTTTTTCCAGCGTAAGCAAAAGCAGCCCTGCGGCTACTCTTTCGGCTGGCTCTCTAATGCGGCTTTAACAGTTGCACGAATGATTTTCATGGAGCGTTCATCGCAATTGTAGAGCATACGGACGAGGTCTTCTACCTGGAAATCTTTGGACGGCTTCTCCGGGTAGAAGATCAAATCCGGTTGAATGTTAAGCTCCCGGATGATTCTGAAAAGCAAATCGTAGCTGGGCTTTTTATGAGAGTTTTCAATCAGCATTATGTATCTGGCACTGACATCAAGGCGCTCGGCAAGCTGCTCCTGTGTCATCCCCAAAGCAGAACGGGCGCTTTTCATCGTCACTCCGAATGTATCTTTTGCAGTAGGCACTATTAGTTCACCTCCTTATACATTGTATAGTTCGTGTTAGTTTTTTTGAACGATACAATGGTTCTCTAATTACACGAACTAATAGTGTACCAAAAATTTATAGTAAAATGGCGTTCCCGCCAAAGAAAAAAAAACGAGGTTTTGGCGGGACGCTTCAACACGCCTATTCCCTTCAATTCCAAGTTTTTAGGATTGGAGGGATTTTTTATGCGCTGGTCTGCCGTTTGTGTTTCGCTGTTTGTTTTGAGCAGCGCATATAGTCTATGTAAACCAATTCACCATTGGTAACGCATTGTCAAAAAAAGTAATTACCATGCAACGGGATATTGCGGCCATCAACCCGAACTATCAATTCCTCTAATATACGAAATAAAATTAAGCGCACCTGCTTTCCGGCATACTCTGCCGATTTGCAGGTGCGTTTTTATATATAGCAGCAAAGCATTACCTCGATGCCGCAGTCCTCCGCTCCAATCTGAATTTCCTCAAAAAAATTCAGATTGGAGAAAGGACAATGTTTGATAATACAAATCCGTATACCCTGCGGACGGAAATAATCGAGGGTATCACGCACTACTATGTTTGTTTTACGGATGGACAAGCCATCCCACGGGAAACCGAGGTGTCACGGCCTGTTTACGTGGAGTTTTGCCGCTTTGTAAAGCGGGAGCGCAATTTGCGGCGCTCCGACGAGCGGCACATTGAGCAATCCGAATTGACGGACGAAACACTCTATGCACGGGCATTCTGCCCTCCAAAGAGTGTTGAAGAAGCGGCTTTTGACAGCTTGTGCGACGAGCGTTTACGTCAGGCAATCGCAGAATTGTCGGAAATACAGCGGCGACGATTCGTGCTGTATCACGAATTTGGACTGACATACGAGCAAATCGCGGAGATGGAAGGTTGTTCAAAAGTATCGGCTTTTCGTTCCGTGAGCCGTGCAGAAGAAAAAATCAAGGAGGGATTAAAAAACTTCAAAAATCAGGGGTAACAAATTGCCCCTAAGTGTGGAAACAGGTGAGAGGGTATTTTGCCCCTCACCTGTTTTCCGTCTTTCGGACGGTGAATGGGTTGCAGCTTGACAACTGAATTACCCATTCATCAAGCACATTCCCATTGTTACCGTGATGAGCGGTAGCCACATTAGCGGTTGCGCCATGATGTCGTGGAACACAGGAACAGGGATCACTTTTACTTTTTGCCTGATTGTCCGTTATCCACGATGAGCGAGAAACTTCCGGCTATAAATACCGGGTTGCCCCCGGTACGGCGATAACAGGCAATGGGGCGATACTCCTGTCCGGCCATAAAGTCGAGCGTGATAAAACCGTCGCAACAAGTGGGGGCAGCTTGGAGAGAACCTCGGAGGGGTGAAATTCCCGTGGTGCGGTTAGCTGACCGCCGCTTGATGACTTCCCGCAGCGTCTTGGGGTGTCGAGGACAAATAGAGGCGCTTGAAAATATGGAGCTGGACACAAGACAGATTTTATGAGGGCTTATTTCTTTATGCCCGCACAATCTTAAAAAACCGTGTGTCCGGCTTCCCTACATACCGATTTTGGTGTGAATTTTCAAGGGAGGTCTATACATGAACAATTCCATATTACGGGGAGATTTATATTACGCCGACTTAAACCCCATTGTCGGCAGCGAACAGGGCGGTATACGTCCTGTTCTTGTTATTCAGAACGATATTGGGAACAAGCACAGTCCTACCATTATTATCGCGGCCATTACCAGCAAGGCCATGAAAGCCACTTTGCCAACGCATTGTATTTTGAGCGACCAAAACGGCCTTGACCGGGAATCAATTGTATTGTTGGAGCAGATACGGACGATTGACAAGCGGCGGTTAAAGGAATATGTAGGCGCGCTCGGTCAGGAGGATATGCTGGCGGTAGACAAGGCGTTAGCGGTCAGCATAGGGCTGAAATCGAAGGAGAGGTGTGTAGATTGAATAAATCCAACTCCATGAAAACAGAAATCAATAATCCAAAGAGTGTTTACAGAGCAATGCTAAAAAGCTACCCGGATGTATTAAACGTAGAGCAAATGTGCGATGCGCTGGGCGGACTTTCCAAAAAAACGGGATACAAATTGCTGAATGAAAATAAAATACCGTCCGTTAAAGTGGGGCGGTCACACAGAATATTAAAGATAAATGTAATTCAATATTTGACGGATTCGCACAAGTGACTTTTTGCCAAACTGTTGATATGCTGTGTATTGTCAATGGTAGGTGAAATTATTGCTATTTTAAGGAGGTAAGCGTCATGCAAGTAGCAGGACACCTACAAGAAAAGAAAGGCTATTACTATGCTGTTTTAAGCTATCAGGAAGCTACAGGGAAGCAAAAAACCAAATGGATTTCAACCAAGCTCCCGGTAAAGGGTAACAAGAAAAAGGCGGAAGCATTTTTGTCCGATGCAAAGAATAAATTTGTCATCCCAACAACGGATGTTGCACCTTTATCAATTGCACAGACAGCCGGAGCGTCCGCAAATAGCGGAATGGCAGATATGCTGTTTGCTGATTACATGGTGCAATACCTATCCATTGCAAAGACAAGGAGCATTGAGGAAACAACATATGCGGGGTATTGCGATTCGGTAAACGGTAAGATTGAGCCGTATTTCAGAGAATTGGGCGTTACGCTCGGCAATCTGCAAGCTACCGACATACAATTATTTTACAGCAAGCAGCTTGCGAGGGTTAAGGCAAGCACGGTTATTCATTACCACGCCATTATCCGGTTAGCCGTGACGTATGCCCGCAAGATGGGCTTTATCCGGGAAAATCCTATGGAGATGGTTGAGAAACCAAAAAAGAACGTGTTTATCGGGAAGTTTTACGACAAGGACGAACTGAACGCTGTGATAAAAGCGGCAAAAGGCACTAAACTGGAATTGCCTGTTTTGTTTGGCGGCTTTTACGGACTTAGACGCAGTGAGATAGTGGGACTTCGTTGGAGCGCCATTGATTGGAGCAATGATGTATTTTATATCAATCACACCGTTACAACGCCAAAGGTTGACGGCGTGAAGAAAATCATTGCGAAAGACCGGGCAAAGAACAAATCAAGCTTGAGAGCTTTGCCGCTTGCACCGCCTGTTAAGGAAAAACTGTTGGAGCTAAAAGCACAGCAGGAGGTCTACCGCCGAAAATTCAAACGCTCCTATAATAAGGAATGGCTTGAGTATATTCTGGTTGATGAAATGGGCGATTTGATTTTGCCGGACTACATCACAGCGGCATGGGCGGGCTTCTTAGAACGAAACAGCTTCCGAAAGATACGGTTTCACGACCTGCGCCACACTTGCGCCTCACTTCTGTTAAACAACGGTAAGGACAGAGGGGTAACGCTGAAACACATTCAAGAGTGGTTAGGGCATAGCGATTTCTCGACCACGGCTGATATTTATTCGCACCTTGACAGCACCGCAAAGGCATGTTCAGTGGGTACTATGATGGATGTCGTTGACTTATCGGCATGTGCGCTGTAAAAGAAAACGGGATTGCCGCTGTAACGACAATCCCATTATGGCGGAGGGCCAGGGATTCGAACCCTGGGTCCCTTTCGGGACACGACTTTTCGAGAGTCGCACCATCGACCACTCGGACAACCCTCCAAATCTATTTTAGCTCCCGAAGCTCCCCCGGAAAAACAAGAGAACTACGCAAGAGAACTAACAAAAACGTGAACTTTGAAAAACATCAAAAACCTTGTATTTACAATGGTTTGCGGCTATTTTCACTTCCTTTATCTTCGCTTGATTTCGAGTGCGGCTCGTTATGACCACTTCGATACGCTTCCATGCAATACATCAACCGCTATATTCTATCATATTCTCCCCAAAAACACAACTAGAAAATTTTTTAAAAATCTATTGACCAGCATGGTCAAAAGTGCTATATTGAAATTGACCATACTGGTCAAACAAAAAGGAGGTGGTTCGAATTACCGATAAATTTAAAGGATTAGACCAGGAGCGCCAGAACCGTATCTTGAGAGCGGCTTTCCAGGAGTTCGGAGAGCATGGATACGATAAGGCATCCACGAATCGCATCGTCAAAGAAGCAGGGATC
>Ga0153999_1000085_pt1 | contig 51989 bp, 41 predicted proteins | sample TSNC083MetaG_FD_104675 | JGI IMG/M metagenome (GOLD analysis project Ga0153999, IMG submission 104675) | Attine ant fungus gardens microbial communities from North Carolina, USA - TSNC083 MetaG | ecosystem: Host-associated > Fungi > Mycelium > Unclassified | place: USA: North Carolina, Lumber... | reverse complement strand
CGGTAAGCATGCTTAACTGAAAGACTCAAAAGTCGCACAGATACGTAAGTAGGGCATAGTGACCCCCCGCTATAGTATGGAATAGTCGGGGATCAATTGATAAAAATATAATAATATGTGTTTAAACGTTAGTGTGCCGAAAGGCCCTCTATAGTTAATACTAAATTAACAGGTTTCCCTAAGTAGAGGTAAAATAAGACTTATGTTGCTTATTAAAAACAAACAAAGTAAAATTAAAGCCTAAAGGCTGAGATAGACGCTAACAATAATTAAAACTATGAAAATAATATTACAAAACAACTTAATTTTAAATAAATCAGGCATTACTAATTTTATTAATGGTACAATTTATGTAGGAAGTTCTGCAGTTCTAGAAAGAAGATTCAATGAATATTTAAATATTCAGTATATTACTAGAAACCTAAAAAAAGGTAGTAGAAAACTACTAAATGGTTGGTTACTTTTGAAGTATGGTTACATTAAAATTTAAATTAAAATATTAGAAATTATCGAAATTGAACCTTTTCAAACTAAATTAGAAATAAGCAAATTACTTTTGGAAAGAGAACAATATTATATGGTTGAAATTAAACCAGAATATAATATCAATCTAAAGGCTGGTATTAATTTAGGGAGCAGAGGAAGTACAAAATTAGTTTAACTAAATTAGGAAAAGCTGGAAATAAAAAAGGTTTTATCACTAAAATCTATAAATTTAATTCGAGGGTATTAACAAAGGTGTAGTTAAGCTAAATGAAAATAATGAAGTATTAAATTATTTTAAATCTATTCAAATAGCTAGTTAAGCTACATGAATTTCTATAAATAGAATAAGTAGAAGCGCTAGAGGTATTAGAAAAAAAATAAAAGAAAACGGAAAAGTAATTAAGTTCAAGTATAGTGATGTAATCGAATAGTTTTTTTCTTACACATTCAATTATTATTAACTTTTGTCACCTTAGTTAGCAATAATTAAGTGAAAATTGGGTTAATTTCAAAGATATCTCTTTCGAATAGACAATTTGAAGCGAAGCTACTCTGAACTGTACTTTATTTAGTATGAGTGTAGAACGTTCAACGACTAGAGGGTGAGATCAGTTTTCAATTTCAATAACCCCTCCACGAAAGCCCAACAACTATTTAAGTTTATAGTTGAAGACATAGTCTGAACCATTCCGTGAAGAATGGAAATAAAGGATAAAGAGCCTTTATAATAACAAAATTGAAAAGTTACGCTAGGGATAACAGGTTAATTGCCGACGAGAGTACACATTGTCTCGGCAGTTTGACACCTCGATAGTTATAGTCGCTTAAAATAGAAATATTTTAATAAAAATTGGGTTAATTTCAAGAAAATCTGTCTTCTAAGAATAAAATTAAGAATACAGAAAACTTGAAGCGAATCTATTTTCGACATTACTTAAATTTAAAGTATGAGAATAGAACGTTCAACGACTAGTAGGTGAGTTATGTCAACAATAATCCTACCACGAAAGCCCAACAACTAATATATATATGTGTAAATTCAATAAATAATTGCCTGCAGCCAAGGTAGGTTTGTTTAATTTATATTAAACCTGTATTGGCTTTTTTGTATTACAAATTACTTTACAAAAGAAATATACTTATCCTGCCTTTAGGGGTAGTTTATTTAATGAAACAATAAATAATTCTATGATTCTTTTTAGCTGCGTATTAAACCTGAGCAAACTACTCCAGCTCCGATGTATTTTGCAGCTGCTAACATTTTTTTAATAAAATATAATGTATAAAATAATATGAAAAGAACATTAAATTTAAACAAAGAAATTAGAAACACTAGAGATGGATTTCATCTTAATTCAAAATATTGGCAAGAGCATACAAAAAAATTACCGCCTTTACCTGCTTAATTATTTCAAATAGCTGTAGGAATGATACTTAGTGATGCTTGTATGTATAAAGTAAGCAATCATGCTTTAATAAAATTTGAACAAGGTTATCTTCAAGAAGAATTCTTATTTCATTTATTTTCTCTTTTTAAAGAATATTGTTTTATGATTGAACCAGGTAAACGAATTCAACAAAATGGAGATATTTTTAGAAAAGGCTTAATTAAGAGTTTTTGGTTTAAAACTTTTTCTCATGTTTATTTTGATTCTCTATGGGATTTGTTTTATAAATCATGTTCAACAAGTAAATCAACTATAAAAAGTATAAACAAAGGTTTAATATCTAATTATTTAACAGAAAGGGGATTAGCTTATTGGGTAATGGGTGACGGCTCATTAAATAAAAAATCAATGATTCTACATACTCAAAGTTATAGTGAAGAGGAAAACTTAATATTAAGTAAAGAGTTAAATGAAAAATTTGAGTTTAAAATTGTTCCCCCCGCAGGCTTCAAACAAAAATATAGGGTAATAGTTTTTAATTCTGAGGATACAGTTTTGTTGAGCAAATTAATTAAACCTTACATAATTGCTAGTATGAGTTATAAACTACCTATTTGTTAAATTAAAAAAGGGTAATAGATATAAATATATTAGTTGATGACATAGTCTGATCCAATTTGCGAAAGTTGGAAACTTAGGATAAAGAACCTAAGTGATAACATTAATGGTCGACTCATCCTATCCTGCAAAGCGTATTTGGAACACGCTAATAGTGGGAAATGAACTATCAAACTCCGGAAACACCCTAAAGCTTATAGTACTAAACAATATTCGAAAGATTCATTGCGGATGAACTAATCACTCATGTAAAGTAACAAGCTATAAGATTGATGAAAATCTAATGGGCAATCGCGGATCTAAATCAGAATTTCGAATCTCACAGCCAAAAAGAATTTCTGTAAAAGAGCAACGAGTAGACGGTAGTTGGTTACTAGCAAACAAGGCTATAAGCTTAAGGTGTACTCTAATGGGTTTCGAAAGATACTATCAAGTCAAAGTCCTCTCTAAACGATTATGTAAACAAGTTTCTACTTTAACTTCCTCGGCCCAAGCGCTAAATTTTAGCTTAAATCCCTGGTTTGTAACAGGGTTGATAGATGCTGAAGGTGTTTTTTTTATAAGCTTTAGAAAAGATAAGGAATATAAATTAGGATGGCAAATTGGAGCAGAATTTCAGATACAACTTCACAAAAAAGATATAAATATATTATTAGAATTGCAAAATTTTTTTAGTGGAACTGGTTCAATAAGTATTAGTAAAACTCGACAAAGAGCAACTTATTCAGTTAAATCTATTAAAGATATAGTAAATACAATAATTCCTCATTTTTTTAAATATAATCTCTTAACACAAAAAGCAGCAGATTTTGCTCTATTTACGAAAATTGTAGAACTACTGAATGCTAAGGCTCATTTAACTAGTGAAGGTTTAAATAAAGTAGTAAATCTAAAAGCTTCATTAAATTTAGGTATTTCCGAAGTTCTTAAATCTTATTTTACTAATATTATTCCAGTTGAAAGACCTTTAGTTAAAAGTACTAGCCTACCAGATCCAAATTGGATAGCAGGTTTTGTAAGCGGTGAAGGGTGTTTTGATATTAACCTTAAAAATTCAACCTCTCATCGTACAGGTTACCAAGTAATTTTAAGATTTAGTGTTAAACAGCACGAAAGAGATAAATATTTAATGGGGCAGATATCTAAATGGTTAGGTTGTGGAAAAGTTTACCAATCTAGCGGATATAATTGCTGTTCTTTAACAGTGGTAAAGTATTCTGAGATTACTAATTTAATCATACCTTTTTTTAAAAAATACCCAGTGTTAGGTGTGAAACAATATGATTTTTCAGATTGGTGTAAAGTAGCCAATTTAATGAAAGAAGGTTATCATCTAACAGAGAAAGGTTTAAAGTTAATTCAATCCCTTAAAAACGGAATGAATAAAAATCGAAGCTCCGAATAATTATTAATCGCAAGATAAATTTGATCGCCATGCCGGGGGAAGAAGCTTGGAAGGGTTCGGCTGTTCGCCGATTAAAAGGGTACGTAGCGCCGTCTAATTATTATAAATCCATGTGTAAAAAAACAAACAAAAAAAAAAATAAATCAATAAATAATCATACACTACCAACAATTTCTCTAGCCACCAGCTGAGTTGCAAATTATAAAAAATAATAAAGCAATTATAAGCTGAAACAGGCAATGGTATAAAGCATCAGACTAAGGTAGTTAGAAAAAACTAAAGAATAAAAATTACTTGCTCTAATATAATAATTGCAAAAAATGTATTCTTACGGGCTAACCGTACACTTAAACAGCATGTCTGAAAAGCAGATTTAATAAAATATTTTATATGGTCATCTGCGAGCTAAATTCTATATGGCTAGGTTAACGAACCTCTACAAAAAATTAACACAAGTTATCTTAGGTTATAATTTAAACGTACCCTAAAATATAACAGAGAAATTCTAGATACTTAATAAGTGAATGAGGAGCCTAAGTAGAAAAAGAAAGGGTTATAATAAGAATTCGGGATTACCTGAGAGAGGCTAACTTTCAGAGGTAACAGAGGTCTCGTAGTAGTTTAACCCATTGTAATGATGTGGCAGCTGCCTTTATTTAAAAAATTTAATATTAACTAATAGCTAGCTAAGACGAAGGGGACCAGAGAGAATTCTGTATTTTGCAAATTTTGCTATATAAAATATATTTAAATAAAACAAACAAATAATATAAAAATAAAATATGAAAATAGACAGCTTAGCTGGAATCTTTTTTAATTTAACAGCTTAGCAATGATCTCTTGGAAAGCCGTATGCAGGGAAACTTGCACGTACGGTTTGGGAGGGGGATTTTGTTTAACCGAAGTTTAATTCTAAAGTTTACTTTCTTTAATTACTTAGGCACAAAAATTTGTTTTTGTTTTTTCAAGTTTTATTGAAACAGTTAGCTTAAAATGATTTATTAAATAGGGGAACAATCTACTACCTCGTGTGAGTTGGGTAAAAATAACACGTCCTAGTTAAATTATCACAATAATCAGTCTAAACTTAAAATCTTTAAAAATAATGCAAAATATCTTGTCGAAAAATATAAAAAATACTAAATTAAATATGAACTATAATTTTTATTATAAAAAAATATTTAAAAAATTTACAAGATTAAATTAATCTAAGTATATTAAGTATATCGAGCCTTATTATATTAGTGGTTTAACACAAGGTTTTTTCTTTTTTAGTATTTAAAAAATAAGCCAAATAAGGTAAATGAATAAAAATTCTTAAAGAAGAGTATAATAAAATTATTAATAAATTATGGCCTTAGCAAGTTAGCAAGAGCTCTTAATTAATAACTAAAAATAAACCCCTTCTATAATTTAGTTAATGGCTTTCGAAGTAATCCCTTAGTTTTTAGTTTAGTATAAATAGTATCTATATTATTATTATTTTTTAAAATTTAAGTATTTATTATTGTTTAATATTAAAATTTGACTATAAAAAGCCCCTTAATTATTTTTATTTTTTATTGATTATAATCGTAAAATATTAAGATAAAAACCGGAAAAATTGCAAGGACCACTGTAAATTCTCCTGTTCATTTAACGGAGCAGTCAATTTGCATCCGAGCGCAATTTAGTCCAAAATCAGGATTGCGAAGGTTCAACGACTAATAGGTGAGTATCACTAACAATAAGCCTAACACGAACATCCGGCATTCATTAACCTTTTCTTAAACACCAGGAAGATGAATGATGACATAGTCTGAACAGTAGCGTGAGTTACTGAAATAGTGATTAAATGTCACTATAATAACAAAATTGTTAATACGACGTGAAATAATAGACTCCAATTCCATATTATTTCTAATTGGCTCCTAAATTGGTTGCCAATGGCAGCCTCCCTATATATTTGTATGCTTAGCAAAGCATTTTAGCAAAAAAACTATGAAAAATATGAAAACAAATAACAAAGCAATAATATTAATAAACAAAAGAACTAATTTAAATTTCTCAAATTATACAATGCCTTTAGCAAATTTTACTAAATATCCACTTTTTTTGTTTGTAAAAAAAACTTTACTAGATCGAATAAGTTTAATTAAAACTCAATATTCTATTAAACATAAAGTCCGAGTTTTTTATTTAAACACTGATAATGCTAGAGCTTACGTTAAAAAAGAGCTTGAAAACAAAGGAGGTGTTTATATCTTTTGGTGTAAAGCTAATGGTTTATTTTATGTAGGTTCCGCTATACGGTTTATTACCAATAAAGGAAGACTAAATGATTATTTTATGAAAGGTAGAGTTAATGCATCACTGGCAGGGCTAAGTACAAAAGTAAGTAAGAAACTAGCTGAAAGCTTTGAAAAACATTCAATTAGTAATTTTACATTGCTTATCGTAGAAGCTAAGGATCTAACTAAAAAAGAAGTACAACTTAGAGACTTTAGCCTACACTTAAAAAAAGTTTACTTGTTTCATCTAATGAAGGTAAAGCTATGAGTGAAGCAACTAGAATAAAATTAAGTACAATCAACAAGTTTTACCAATATGAAGTAGATAAAAAGGGTGTAATATTAGTTGGCTCTGAAAAGGGTCTTAAATAAGTTTCTCGTACTGGTGTAGTAAGTTTAGACCAAAAGTTGTTTTCTATTGAGTATGACTCTGTTAAAGGGCATTTTAATTCTGGATTAATCTTGAGCTATTTTCTTATAGTCAGTTAAAGGAAGGTCAACAAATAACAGTTAAAAATACAGTAGTAAAACTAAATCAGGGGTTTACGAGTATCAGACTAAAAAGAGTTCATTTTTTGCTTATGAACCTAGTGTTAAAACTTGCTTGACTAAATATAAAATTAGTTCTACACATTTAAGACGAGTTAGAAAATTTGGACTAGAATTTTTTGGCAAACTATTTAGTAATCAGAAATTAAATTAGTTCACAACATTCAAACTGTAAGCTTATCGAATTTGATTTGCTCACGATATTTATACACCCTTTAAATAGGGAGATATTTTTTAAATAATTTTGCTAAACAGAGTATCACTGCAGGTATTAATAAACAGGATAGTTGAATTATGGAATCAAACTAAAAATGACTTGCGTCGGTAAAGGAAACTATAAGCTGGGAACTCCTAAAGCTTTAAGTACTTTAAAGAGTGAAAATCTTAAAGATGTAACAATGGAAAATCAGCAGGTAACCAAATAATATAAAATATTAAAGTAGGTTCCTCAGAGACTACGCGTTTCCATCTTAATTTATTTAAGATAAGATATAGTCCGAACTAGTTAGAAATATCTAGATGCTGTAACTAGCTTTACTAATGCTATAGCTGCAGTAACAAAATCACATATCATATTTGGAGTCAGTATGGTGCTGTGTGAGGTAGGATCTCACTTTCGTGCCAAAAATTATCAAACTCCGGGGACGCCCTAAAGCTTTTTATACTAAACTATATATGAAAATATATAAGTGGCTGAAGTAATTACTCAGGTATAGTAATAAGTAAAAAGATGAGTGAAAACGAAATGGGTTATCGCGGATCTAAATCATTATTATTCTCAAATAAAAGTGTAAAAGAGCAACGAGCAGATGGTAATTATTTTACTAAATTAGTCAAAATAAGGTGTGCTCTAATGGACTGTGAAAACAGTTATCAAGTCAGATTCCTTTCTAAACAATTAAAATTAAATAAACTATTTTTGTTTCTAACAGGGTGTTACCGTAAAACGCTCTCAATAAACCCTTATTTCGTCACTGGATTTGCCTTTTTTGATGCTGAATCAAGTTTTCAAATTTCAGTTACTATTAATAAAAATTCAAGGTTAGGTTGAGGTTTAGAGCTTTTTTTGTTTTGTTTGGTTACAATTGGCCTTCATTCACGTGATTTAGCTTTATTACTAGAAAAAAAAGGAGTGTGGAATCATAGTGAAAAATGATAGTAAAAATGAAGTTAGTTTTAGAGTAAATTCACTTCAAGACTTAACAAATAAAATCATTTCTCATTTTGAAAAATATCCCTCAAAAAGCTGCTGAGTTTAAATTATTTAAACAAGTTATAGAATTAATGCAGAATCTTACAACGGAAGGTTTACAAAAAATAATTAATATTAAAGCTTCTATAAATTTAGGTCTTTCAAATGAGTTAAAAATTAATTTTATTAATACAGTACCAGTACAAAGACCAACGATTAAAACAATAAATATACCAGATTTTAATTTAATTTCAGTTTTCGTTAGTGGTGAGGTTAATTTTGTTTTTTATATTTTTAAATCTAGTTCAAATAAAATTGGATATCAAGTAAAATTAAGAATAAGTATTACTCAACACAGCAGAGACAAGGAATTATTAGATTTAATCGTTAAGTATTTAGATACAGGAATTATAAATATTCACAGTGAAAATTCTTTCGTTTTAAAAATCACTAATTTTGTAGATCTAACTAATAAAATTATACCATTGTTTGAGCACATGGTGTAAAATATCTAGATTTTATAGAGGGTTCTTTTTGTGCAGTAGCTAAATTAATTCATACGAATGCCTTACAATTGAAGGTTTTAATTTAATAAGAAAAATTAAAGATAAAATGAATACAAAAAGAAAAATAGATTAATTATTAATTGTATGATAAATCTGATCGCCATGCCCTATCTTCTGGAGGGATAATTAGTAAAAAGGGGCAGACCTTCTAGTACGAAAGGACCAATAGGCTGTGTTTCTCTAGTGTACCAATTGTTTTAATTATTTAATTTGTTTACTTCGTCAAGCTTTTTATAAAAATATATTGTTAAGATAATTAGCAACTGCTCTTGTTTAAGCAATATAAATTAGAAAATAGTGAATTGTATTTTACAATAGGAGGCTGCATGTTTTATTATCAAAATTTTTTAATATTAAAGCTGCAGAAAATAATGAATGCATAGTTGGGTAGCCACAAACATAATAGATAAGTGCTGAATGTCTATCAAGCAAGAATCTAACCCCTAGATACTAAATGGTTTATTTATAAGCTAAAATTGAGAAATAGAACATTTCTAGATAGGCTGCGAATGCAAGTATTGTAAGGTATTTAGTTTAGCAGTACTAATTTATAAAAAAACTGGATGATGAGGATTAGCATAATTTATAATATATAAAAATGTTTTTACTAACAAGTATTGTTGCCCTACATATAAGGCTTACACTGGACACTGATTTGCCTTAGCAAATTTAAGGATTCTAGTGAAAAGAAAGGGGGGAGTAGTCCTAATTGGTAAGGGACTTGCTTTGGGAGTAAGGATTTGCGAGTTCGAGTCTCGCTTCCCCCAAGCAATTATCAGCTCTACTTAAATGTTAAAAATTTACGGGGGTTGCTCTTTTTCTCTTTTTGTAGGGTGCACTGTTTTTAATTTAAAAGAAAGCACTTGTAGTTATCTAGCTGTTGACAAAATAAAATTATTTTTATAAGCTGCCTTGCTATTATAATTGGTAGGAAATTGGCTAATACTAGCCTTAACAATCAATAAATAATAAATGGGAAGTAATGTTGCTAAGCAATATAAAGAAAAGGTTTAAGGTCTTATGGCTGAGTGGTTAAAGCGGAGTACTGTTAATACTTTTTACAGGGGTTCGAACCCCCTTAAGGCCTAATAAATTTTATAAAAAACACAAAAAATAAGAAAGCCGGAATAGTTTCAATTGTAAAACGGACTCCTTTAAAGATTTCAATAAATAAAAATTAAAACAAAAATAAGAAAGCCGGAATAGTTTAATTGGTAAAACGGACTCCTTGTAAGATTTTAATATTGGTTCAATTCCAGTTTTCGGCATATTTGCTTATCAGCAGAGGCTAGTTTTGTTTGTTTTTTCTTTTCTATTCTTTTCTTTTCTATTCTAATAAAGTCAATATGATTAAGTTGAATTATTTATAGCACAATAAAAGATATTACGTAGGAGCTGCATTTAATGCAATAATATAGTTAATTTTTATCATTAAATTTAAAATTTTGTTTTTGAGTTGTAGTTTAATTGGCAAAACACCATTTTTTGGTAATGGCTTATATCAGTTCGAATCCGGTCAACTCAGTTATTAGCCTATTAGGCAGGTGTTTGTTTTTTTTTTAATTTGAAATGCAATCAATTTTTTGTTTTGTTTTTTGCAATCAATAGAAATAAATCGGTAGCTTAAGCTTCACAAAAACTTCTAATAATATTATTAATATTAACAAATATTTCAATAATTAAATTTTACTATATTTATTTGACTTTTTCTTATTTTCTGTAAAAGAACATGTTATATTTAATTTAAGAGTGTAGTATAATTGGTAGTATCGTGATCTCCAAAATCATTGGCAGGTGTTCAAGTCACCTCACTCTTGTTGTACCTGGAAAGCCATTTAATGACTCTAAATTTTTTAATTTAATTAGTCTGCTTGCCTTCCTAACCATTTTTGTGTTTATTATTATTCTAGTCCATAACATAACAGAACATAACAGAACAGAACAGAACATAGATTAATCTGATAACAAGACGGATTGAATTGGATTGGAAAAAATAAATTATGTTGAAAAACACTTGTTCAAAACTTTTTGTTTGTTTGTTTTTTGAGGGTTTCTAAATAAGTATAGTTAAATATTTATTATTTTAATACATGTATAGTTTAATACTTAATCTTCTAGCCTTAGCAATAATTAACGGATTTTATGTTGGCGGGGCATTGTTGAGAATTTAATTTATAGTTGATTCGGGAAAAACTTATATAAAAATAAAATAACAAAAACCCCGCAGGCTCAAAAAAAAGCACCCCTCAAAAAAATAACACAGAGCCCTTAACTTAATCGGTAGAGGATCTAATTGTCAATTAGGGACGTATCAGTTCGAATCTGGTAGGGCTCGAAAAATATGGTTTTGTATTTTATATAGAGTTAGCTATTAATTAATTTATATATTATGCATTAGCAGTTGTTGCTGTTTCATATTATTAAACAACTCATTCAATTCAAATAAATTAAAATCAATTCAAGCTTGTTATTATAACAATATGCCTGTGTTTGGTTTTGGGCTTTTGTTTGTTGTTTGTTTGTTTGTTTGTATATTGCACCCTATGCGTTTTATTTTAATTATTATTAATTATTTTGCGCCTTCATTTTATATTGTATGAGTAGCCTTAGCAAAAGCTATTATTCTAAATATAATAAATTTATTAAAAAAATTCTCTTAGTTCAATGGTTAAAACAGCATTCTTCTAAATTGCAGATTTTGGTTCGATTCCGAAAGAGAATTCACTGATAGTGATTTATAGAAGGTTATTACCTTATTAGCTTAAGCTAGACTTTTTGATTATATATATAAATATATAAGACTTTTACTATAATAAGAACTTGTGTTAGAACGAATGTATACTAAAGTGGTTAAACTTGTTAAATTAAAAGTTTTATTTGTAATTCTACAATTTTGTATTGATCTTTATTTGATAGAAAAACAAAATAATCCTGTCTTACCAGGTGCAAGCACATAAAGTTTGATTAGCATAGAATTCAACTAAAAATAAAATATATAATCTGAAAAGGTTAGGTAAATTAGTGAATACATTAGCTAAAACCAACCATTAAAACACTATTAAATAAGTAATATAGGTTATAAAATCTAATGTTGATGTTATGTTGATTTTTAAAACCCTGCATTGGAATAGATTGCTTAAACTAAGGGAGGCAGTTTTAAGTTAAGGGAATCAAGTAATTAGGTTACCTGTAATATTTATTGCTAAGGGAAGTTAAGTAAAAAGGCAATGATTTTTGTTTTAAAGCTATTCCTTAATAATATTATCTGCTCTTTATTGCTAAAGCAATTGCTAAGGCAATTAAAACTACTAACACCGTATCAAACTATTACATCTAAGTTCAATTTATTAAAATGAACAATTATAAATAAAAAAAAAATGAAAAAAACTAATTTAAAAATAAATTCTGTTAAACTGGCAAATAATAATGTTAATTATGAAAACCCAACAACAAAAAAAACTACTTTCCAGTCTATATTTTGCAGAACCAGAACAAATTCTGCTTTAATTAATTCATTGGATAAATATTTAACAAATAATAAAGTTGACAATATTTTTAAGGGTGTAAACGTAGACCAACAACAACAAAAGCCGATTTTGGCTATAACTAGAAAATTTATAAATCCTAATAGTCCTTTAAATAGGCAACAACCCTTATCTGAAAATAATAATAATTCTTCAATAGGATTACAATTATTAGAACAAATAGCTAAACCAAATAAAAAATGGCCAGGTTTAATGTTTTTACATAAAAAAGGATTAAGTCAAACAAAACCTAACTTTAAATTTATAAATTATAATTTTTCAAATGGAGCTTTTTTAAATAAAGATGGACAATTAGTAACCCCAAATTATAATGTTAATAAAATCCTTCTTAATAATGTTTATAAATTATTAGTTATTTTCTTTAAAACTATGTATTGCATAATAAGTAAACCTGTATTTATATTTTCTCAAGATACTATTAAAATTCAATTATTTTATTTTGCTTGTATAGGTAGAAATATAAGTTTAAGATCTAAAAAGGGAGTTTCTTTAGTTAAAAATAGACAAAGAATGGGTATAGGATCTGCAAAAAAAGTAGTGTTTAATAACTTCTTTAGCAAATTAACTAAATATTATCCTAATAAATTTAAATTTATTTGTGCAATCTTAAGTAAATTCTTTAATAAAAAAGTAGAATTAGATTTAATTAGATTACATAAGCCTTATTTTAATAGCGATATTTGTGTTAATTTCTTATCTTTAATTATTAATAGAAAAAATGTTTCTAAAGCTATTCAAAAAATTTTTGCTAGTAAATCTTTTAACAATTTATTATTACCCAATATTAGTAATTTTAAATTTTTGGCCGATTCTACTTCTCTAAATCTTAATCAGGAATTGAAGAATAAAGAAGATAACTTAATTAGAAAAAGAGAAAAGGCAATTCAATTAGTAGACAACTGGTTTGGATTGTCAGATTATTTTGATAATAATGAGGTTATTACATCAAGAGTAAATAATGCTTATTTAACCGGTATAAATATTAAGATTAGTGGTAGACTAAGAAGAGAACCTGTAATACCTAAAGTAACAACTAAAAAATTTGAAAAAGGATTTACAGCTAAAGGTAGAATTAATTATTCTGAAATGGCTAGATTTACACATAAAAATAGAAAAGGTGCTTTCTCTATTACTATTAATGCTGGACAAAATTTCTAAAATCCTATTAATTTTAATATAAATATTATTTTTGTTTTTTGTTTAATTTTAATTTATTTTAAACCCACTAATTATTTCTTTTCTAAATACTGTGTATATAAGTATTTTAGTTAATTATTTTTCTTTAAGAAATTTGTGAATAAAAGTATTTTGTTAAAATTATATTAGAAATAAAAATATTAGCATAAAAGTATTTTTTATTGGAAACAGCAAAGCAAACAGTGAAAGATATTCTTAAATAGTACGGGATTATAGTTGAAATAATTAATTTTTAGTAGCGGGTATACTTATTATACTATTCTTATATTGAGATGCGCGGTAAGTTAGTTTTAACTAAGTATAGATAATTAGGTAAATAAGAATATGTTTAAGGGTGAGGTATTTAGTTTTAAATTGGTAAACATTATAAGCTTAAGGTTCTAAACTAATTAAATAGAAGTACGATCAACTAACCAAATAAGAAATATAATTAACTTATTACTTCAATTAAAACTATAAGTGGAACTATAACTCCTCCTATTATAAAAATAACACACAAAATGTAAACCATGTTTATATAATGCTAATATTGTTACACCTATAAAATAGTAAAACTTAAACATACACTTTAAATAATACTTGTAGTGATAGTAAAGAATAAGGTATATTAGCTATTAAAATTAAATAATTATAAAAAGAAGACCCATTAAATAAAAGGTAAATATATTTAATATCTTAATCCTAATTGTTCCCGATCGAGCATATTACAAGAATTTAGTAACACAGGAGTATATTCCAATAGAATAAAGTAAAGTATTGTATAAATTATTATCTAAACTGTGATTAGCTCTAAATAAAAGATGGATTCCTATTACTAATATAAAACTAAAATAGTATATAAAGAAAATAAGTTAAACTTATATTTAAATAACCTAATAAAGGTGCATTGATAGTAATTAAATTAAGAACTTAAAATTGTTATAAAGGACTTATTATTAAAATCATTAAATTTAATGCGATAAGTTACTTACTTTACCTTAAACCATTTTTGGATGGGTAATTTTAATTGCTAAGGGTCAGATATATTAAAATACCTAGATTTGGCGATATCTCTAATTAATAGAATTAATTAACTAACAAAGTATATTAATTATTATTTAATAGGCTCCAAAATTATTTTATATAAAAGTTTTTAATTAAACTAATTTGTTTAGAAACCACAAAGATCGAAGTACAAGGGTAAATCTATTTTATTGCTTTTTAGAAAATTTAAAATTAGTCATTAAGAATACAAATATTTAACTAACTAATCCAAAGCAAATAATTATGAATTAAACTATTTAAGGGTTGTATATGTTATAAATAAAGAGCAGCTCTTGCACCTATAAAACTCAGTATAGTTGGTAATAATTTAATAACTATTGGTAAAGTGAATTATGCTTATATTTGGTTTTATTTCCCGGTCTATAAAAATAATTATAGATAAATTAAAGTCCAACTCCAATTAATAAATCACTATCAACAAATTAACAAAAATACTAAATAAAGCTAAATTAAATATATTACCGTCAAATTAAAAGCTAAACTACTATGCAAGTCTTCAATAAAATTTAAATAATAAAGGCCATTAGCTGTAGCTAATAAAACTAAAGTTATTAGTATAAAACTATAGAAAGCTGTTAATCCTGCTGCTATTGTAAAAAGTGTTAGCAAACATAGCACTAAAACTATATTGTCCATAGGTTAAATCTAAACTTAAAAGTTTACTATAAAATCCTGTTAAAATCTAAATCCCAGGAGTCATAAAATCTAAATCTGTATTTTAATCTAGATCCTTCTTTGTATAAGTACCAATATACTTGTTTAAATTGTATTGTAGTAGCAGGATCTAATCCCAATATTTGCACATGAGTTTTAAAGCTTCTAATGCGTTTTCGTGATATCTTACTTTCATATTAACCAATAAATCAACTGATACTACTTTAGAGAATTGTAAGCTCTAAACTTCTTTTTAATAGCAGCTTGTGGAAAGTTTAATTTCTGTTTAGTTAAATTAAGGTAAAAGTCTTTTTCAAATTAATTAAAATCCAATATATAGTAAAAACTCCTAACCTTAAACGGAGAAGAATATCGATACTTCCGACACCTTAACAATAGTCTATTAGGACTCCCAACCAAATCCAAATCTTACAACGGAAATACAACTATAAATTCGACCTCTTTTACAGCATAAATCTAGATTATCTAAAGCATGCGCTACGAGAGATGGTTTATCATGAATCTCTTATCGACGAAATAGAAAAAATCAACATAAGCTTGCCATTAGATCCAGGGACAGGTAAACAAGTAAGAAAGAACGACTTAACATGCAGAAGCCCTCAATAAGAAATACGAGATCGTCTTTATCCTGAAACCGCTCGTTATTCCACGGGTCTCTATAATTACCCTCTCATCCGATAAAACGAACATAATAACTTATTAATATTACCACTGTTTTCCCAAGGATCCCTTAAGTAAACCAATCTGAGCAACGTAATAATAAAATATTAATGAGTCGAATAACGGGAGAGCTGGTAATAAACCAATAGCCGACGATGGGATACTCTACAGGCAGCGACCATCCTTCGAGCCCTACAAAGTCCTAATTTTTCATCCCAGCACAGGCATAAAGATTCCTAAAACGAAAAGAAAAGTCGATGGATCAAATACAATAATGTATGGCTAACCGAGCTATTTTCCCTAGTCCTAACTTAAAATATTACACCCCTCGACAACGAGAAGGAACCGTAAAAATGGTACCCAAAGCACTAAACCCTATGCATTTACCTTCGAAGGACTAAGATAGCGGAACATTAGGTTAGAACGGGCTAATTAGTTAAAAAGCCAGTCTCGAGTGCGACACCGTACATCATAACTTAATATAATTATTTGGCGGGAAATATCATGGCTTCGTAACTTGTCGACTATATATAGGACCTCTTAACCAACCCTCATATTTTCGAGGTGACATACGAGGAGTATTCCTGGATATATTTAAGACGTCGAGCTAGTGGAGTCGTGAAAAGCGAATAAACCCCTCGATCCTTACTTATAAACATCAAGGGAGAAAATCTAGAGCTAGATACATATATCTTTAATAGTTCCAGCTTCGCCGCGCTACCCTTAATTATTATACTATATAACATGCGTATCCGATATCATGAGCTACTGCTTAAACGAGTTGGACACTCAAAAAGCAAGCTAAAAAAATAAAGAAAACATTAAACTACGAAAAGTGGTAAAGCTACTCCACGCCGAACGATAAACCCCCATAACTCATTGGCTTCTAGTATTGATAGCCTATACCGACAAGTATAATCACCTTCTTGACAAGCTACCGTAATATAAATTCGAGAGATGGAAACTCGTAATTACGAACTTGGTTGCAGATATCTACTAACTACCCAAGAACATGGCATATCTACAGAATAAGGTTGTATATAAATTTACACCATTAACGACGGAAACTAAGGAATAAACTATTTATTTGCTCGCCAAGTTAACTTTTATCCTTATGTCATTGGTCCCTAATTACATGTGCGCAATAACCTAAATCAGGTGTTAACATCTCAACAATTACAGATGAGAGAAAAGACAAAGTAAGGGTACACTCGCTGATAAAGCTAAGCGCAGACACTAATACCCCTTAGAAGTAAGCTAAAGAATTTCCAGAAGTCCGGTTAGATGGACAGTGATAAATCCAAAGTCCTGCCGCAAGGCTCTATATTTAGAGCAACACCATTATCTGTAGTTCAAAAAGCCTCACACTTGTTCACATTAAAGTGGCGGATTATCTAGAGAAAAATGATTATAATCAAACGAGGGTATGGTATATGGTATAGAAAATAGACTAAGAACTCAAGCTTACGAAAAAACTATAAATTATTTTTATGGGCTCCTTAATCGTTACGTATAATATTACAATAAAATTGTATTTTCTAATGTGCATAGTTTAGCGAGAGCGAAGGTTCAACTTAAAAATGGGTAACCGATAGCATTATAAATCGTCAACCGGGGGAGTGTATGTGGATATTAAAGCGGTAAAAGGAAGCTGAATAAAATAATATTTGATTGTGAACTTACCCTTATTCCACTCCAGCACAGAATAAAACTATCTTTATTTATATTAAAAATAACAAGTAAATAAACTACATATAAAATATACTATTCCATGGTATAAACATCAGCTATTATATTTGAGTTTAAGAGTTTAATTTATATTTTTTAAAGACAAAACAAATATTATTAAGAATATGAAAGCATTTATCTTATATTTAGTATTATTTTACTAAGCAAATCAAAACCAAGATTAATAATAATTAAAAACCTTATTAATTTTAGGTAATCCTCATAACTTATTGCGATTTAAATTATATCGGCCTTATCTTATTTAAACCAATGATCGATCATAGGGCCCCATAATTATTTGGATATTTATATGTAGGTACTGAAATTTCAGTTTAATTATCTTATTTATTCTAAGAAAAATATAAAAATGGTATAAATTTTATAAAACTTATTCGACTTCGATTTCGATTTAATAATGAATATTTCTATTAGACTAAGCTAACTAGTTATATTAGATGAAGATTTCTAGTAAAATTAGACTTATATTAAATTTTTAGTAATATTAGACTTATATTAGACTAAGATTTTTAGTTATATTAGACTAAGAGTAAAATATTTATATAACTTATTTTGTAAGTAAACGACTTTGTACTATTTTAACTATATACTGCATTAATCGACATTTAAGATTTAAAGAGTATATAATTATACAAACTTCCAAACTCAAGTAAATTTTTAAATAAATAATATAAAATAGTAGTACCTGCGCGTCCCTTTAGCACATAGTAGTAAATAAAACTCTTTGGCAACTCTTTATTAAACCATATCTTAAACTTTTGTAACTTTAATTAGATATAAATTTTAATCTTTCTTCCTCAGCAACTAAATAGAATTTAATTAATACAAATAGTAATTAGGAATGACTCTTATTTATGTTATTATTCTAATAGATAGCTTGATTATTAACTAATTGCTTAATTCAACTAAATTAAATAATGAAAGTAATTCAAATCACATAGTAAAGAACTAGTAACTGAATCCTTTAATCAAATAAAAATTAATTAAGTCAGTAAAGATAGTGAAATAGATAAGTAATTGAAGCCCTCATGTTTGAAGATAATTATTTTTAAAATAAGATATTGGTAACTAGTGAATAAAGCGACAGTTAAATTAAGTTAAATATGGAATTGAACCATCATTACTTGCATATGAGACAAGAGTTTTAACCTATTAAACTATCAAAGCTCATACTCGATATGATTCATTCAAGGATGAAGGGTGATACTTTAACTCCTAAGAAAAGCACCACAAGCATGCATTTTACCTATTTAAATTACGATCATCTTAATCTAAGTTACTTAACAACTCAAATCATACCTAAGTAAAGTTAGATGAAAGAAAAGGGATAGTTTGATTAGTAAGTAAGAAAGTAATAATCTCAATTAAGTATAAGAAAGACTAGTGGTCTTAATGAATGAACGATGGCTTGTAACAAGGAGTCTTCACTATGTGCAATGCTCTTTTGTTAATTTCAAAAATAAAACCGAAAACTCAGATAAAAATGCAAAGAAATAGTACTCAAACTCCATAGTGTTCTAATGAGCTTATTTCAGCACAATAAGGTAAAACAGTTGAAACCTCAAGATAAAACGGTAAGAAAATAATAGCTATCAAAATGAAAGACACAGTTAATGCAATTCTTGACTGTTGAAAACTAGTGAACCCGCACTCAAATGGGCCTGTTTTCTCAGCATACACGTCTCTTTTTCCTAAAAAAATGTTAGTAATTAACAATAGGGAACATAAGCAATGAACAATGATGAAATAAAGCTTAATGCTTAAAAAGAAAAACATTAGAGAGAAAGGTGAGAGAGAGCTACAATTAGAGCATGTTGTACTAAGGAATTAAAGTAACCACCATTTAGTAATATTACTCATAAAATGAGAGATAAGAGATAAGTTACCGATTTACTTAAGATTGTTGCTTTATTACTTACTATTGAAGGCTCCGTCTCATTGATATTAAAACAGATCGTTATAATCATATAGGAGTAATAGACGGTTCTTATTAAACTACAAATAATTAGCATTAGGGATAGTCAAACTGACCCATTTGATAAAGATGCAATTAATATCGTTAGTTTACCTTATAAGGCAACTAGATGAGGAATGCCAATTAATGATAAGAGACAAAATACGAAAGCAATAGGTAAGAACCCAATGTGTTTTAGTAGATTTCTTAATTGAGATACATATTCAATAGGTGAGTAGTTACTCATAGCGGCGTTACAATTAGAATAAGAAATATCGTTAGAAGTAGTGGTATAACCGATCAATAGATTGAGAAAAAAGATTGCAACATGAGTGAGGGCATACTGATAAAAGAAAAAAAGATAAGCAGTTAAGCTTTCAATTGAACGGGTTTCAATGAGCAATAAGAAATAACTGATATTCAATATGCCACTAAAGGCAAAAATGTTTTTAATTTGGAATAGGCCACCAATGCTAGCTATTAACATTGATAGAGCTGAAGTTAAGGCTACTATGTCGGTTACTACTGACTCAACCCCTAGTTCTAATTTTAAATTAAAGATGAGAGTTAAGATACTAATCTTACCATTAGGCTCACTCAAGCCGTAACATATGTTGGTACTATTGAATAGATATTAATTAGTCAGTTATGCATAGGAGCTGTTCCTATTTTAATTAATAGACCTAGTATCATACTACTAAAGCCTACATTAAGATTGGGTTAAAAGTTATCGTGATATAATAAGCTAAACAAACCATCGAAAGAAGTGAGACCAGTAGCTGAGTAGAGAGAAGCACAACCAAAAAGGATTATTATTGATGCTAGACCAGCGATTAATAAGTAAGTTAGCCCCGCTCTACTTGAATAATATGATTCATTATTAAATGCAGTAATTAAATAAAAACTGTAAGATTGTAACTCTACTATCACAAACAATGAGATTAAATAATTTGTTAAGGGTAAGAATAATAGTCCTATCAAATTAAAGAGAATTAAAATTGAATATTCTTTCATTGGAATCGTTATAGAATCCAAATATTTGATCCTGTTACACTGGTTGCATTGAAGATTAATATCATTATTGTTATTGTTAGTATTAATAGTAAGATTCCCTCATTAAATGATGTTATTTTGAATTGTTCGTTTAATAAATTAAAACCAGCTAATTGTAAGGGGAACTTTAGAGTAAGAATAGAGATCAATAAAAGAGTAATAATAGTAATACGATGGTGTCACTTGAATGTTAAGTCATAATTATCAGTAATTGTTGAAAACACTAATAAAAATAAAATAGTTATTAGTAACATGAGGTTAGAGATGCTAATTTTAATCTTTAGTACTAATTTAATAGGTAATTCTTTAATTCAATATTTAGTTAGTATTAATAGAGTAAGAAGACCATAGGTTTAGTAATAAGTCATCAAAAGATTGTAATAATAGTTAAAGTATTAATATTAATTTAATTTTTAATTTTGAGTTTAATATAGAAATGACAGCTTGAATTGTAACTTATCATCTTAGATAAGATTATTGTTAATTAAGAACTAATAATGATTGCTTCAGTAGTAATTAATCTTGTCTCTACTTAATATTATTATAATAAGAAATGAGATAATAGTTTGAGTAGTAACTAATAACATGAGTGATTATTTAATTTTAATATTAATGAATTAAGGATGATAGCCTGAATAACAACTTATCACCTCTAATTCTTATTTTCTTATTTGCTTTCATTATTAAATAACTTAATTTCATTTTGATCTTTCTTATTAAACTGACTATTCTTATTTTATTCTTATTGATAGCTTGAATCGTAACTTATCACTCTATTAAATTAAATAAAATTAAATTAAATTAAAAAGATAGATAGATAGCTTCAATAGTAAGAAGTCAAGTCAGATTCTTATTTTTGTAATCAAAGTTAAATCAAAGTTAAATCAAAGTTAAATCATAGCTTAAGTAATAATTAATCACTCTATTCCTTTAATAAAATAATAGTATCATTGCTTAAGTAGTTATCTTTCTTGTCTGCTCATTCTTAATAATCAAAATTAAATCATAGCTTGAATAGTAATTAATCACTCTCTTTCATTCAAAAATTAAAAATTCAGTCAGATTAATGTGATAAATAATAATAGAACTCAATTCAGTAATTAGCATTAATATTGCAATATTAAGTTATATCATTCAAGTGTACCCTATTGTTCACTCTTTAATTTTAATTGATAGCTTGAATCGTTACTTATCATTCTGTATTTGATTAATTAAGTGATAATGATGGTTTCAATAGTAATGAATCAAGTCAGATCCTTTTCTTTGAATTAAAATTTAATCATAGCTTGAGTCCTAACTTATCACTACTAAGTTATTAATCTTTTTTCATTAATTAAGAATCAATAATGATAGCTTGAATCGTAACTTATCATCTAAACTAATATTTAATTATAATTACAAAACTTAATCTCAATCTCTATAGTTAAACTGACTCATTATTATTATTCAAATGAACTAATGAAACTGACTGATAATATTAATATAATATTAAAATAATAAGTTGATAGCTTGAATAGGTAGTTATCATTCTAAATTAAGAAAGAAAGGAATGATGGCTTCAATAGTAATAAATCAAGTTAAATATGAAATAAAAAATAAAATTGATAGCTTTAATCATAAGTTATCATATCAAATTAGAAAATCATTGCTTCAGTTATTAGTAATCTTAATTAAATTAGTTATTGATAGCTTTAATCAATAGTTATCTTGTCTATTCATATTATTAATTATTTAATCATTGCTTAAGTTAATAGTTCTCCATCTAAGAGTGTCAGAAAGAAATGATAGCTTAAGTAAGAAGTGATCGAGGATTAAGAACAAAAAATAGGTGAAGTATTAAATGAATGAACAGAAGGAGGTGTGTTAAGAGGTCAATCAAGTGATGCGGCTTTCACTGTGTTATTAAGGAATATTCTATTTGATTCTGTTAGATCGGGGGCTTGAGAGGTAAGTTATTGACTTACCATTTACTTTATTTTCTAATCCATTCATTAATTGATCATATATGATATATATGAATAGTGCTGAAGAGATAACTGATATGAGAGAACCTATAGAAGCAACATAATTTCATCCAAAGAACGCATAAGGATAATCGGGAACTATTCGAAATAGCCCTTGCAATCCTAAGAAATGCATTACAAATAAAGTGCAATTAACTCCTATGAACAGGACTCAATACTGAATTTGAGCTAATAATTCATTATACGCTAATCCTAAGATTTTTTTACTTCAATAATAATAACCCGCAAACAATGAAAAGAGTGCTCCCATTGATAAGAGTGAAAGTGATCAATAACAAAATAAGTATCGTGGAATGCAATGTCTAATACTGAATTAGCTAATAGTACTCCAGATAAGCCGCCAACTGTTAACAGTAATATGAATGCTAAGCCATACAGCATTGGAACTGTGAATTTAATCGATCCTCCGTAAATAGTCGCTAATCAACGCCCAGATGTTGAGTCCTGTTGGAATTACAATAATCATAGTAGCAGAAGTAAAGTAAGCTCTGGTATCAGCATCTAACTCAACTACAGACATGTGGTGAGCTCACACTAGGAATCCAAGGAAACCAATTGAACCCCTCGCATAAACCATGCTAATAGCCCCAAACACGGGTTTCTTACTGTAAGTACTAACAATATGAGAAACGAATTGAGTTACCAAACCCTGGTATGATTAAGATGTACACTTCGGGTTGAGCCTCTACTTAGCCCATCGTCTTGATTTAATAATAGTATAGTGAGATAAGCTATAGCATTAAGTAAAAATGAAAAATAATAGTAGTCTCAGCTATCAAAGAGTCGACTGAACATTAATTGAACCCTTCAACCACTAGTGATCCAGTCAGTAATTTATTTAAAATAAAATTGGTCTCTTTCCTAAGCATTCAAACCGATTTGCACTAATGTTGCCGAGATCTCTTTAATAACGTGATCAAAAATTAAAAATAAAAAAGATTCAATGATCTGACTAGGAGAATAACACATCTTGTGATATGTTTCGTTACAAGTCCATATTGTTGTAATTCTCACCTGCTTGGTTACGAATAATGCTATCGTTTCACATTTTTCTCCTGTATTCTAATTTAATCATCAAGTCGCTTAGCACTTTCAATAACAAGTGGTCGTGTAGAGGAGTGCAAATGATAACCTTTTTCTATCATCCCTAATGTTTCATTGAAGATTAATTGATACTTAGTTTTGATAGTAAGAGGGAACTGGAACTTCTCATAATAGTTCATTACTAACATATTATTCTTTCGCCCGATTACTCTCATTTCTCACTTGCCTGTTACAAAATGTTGTTCATAACTTACTATTGATTTCCCTTTATAACCGTAAGTTTTATTGGAATATTTTTCGTACTTTCGATAGGTTCATGCGTCTTCACCGAAAACTCAATCAGCTAACACGAATCTCGCTCTGTAACTTAACTTCGTTTCAGATAGTGAGATAGCAAATCGGGATCTAACATCAGTTCAACCACTGAATCATGCATCATTCAATGAGGGTACTACTATATGCTTTTGATAGGTAATTTTTCTCCTTAGTTGCGATAGAGTTGTATCAATTCAAAAAGGTCTTTAATTCCTGTTGTTTCTTAGGAATAGTTAAATTTCCAATAAAAAGATTGAGAAAAAGGAATAATTCATTTTTGTTTGTTATCTTTCACAGAGTGAATCATTTTTGATTTCATTGTTTGATTATTGAACCTAATGATCATTTTGTTTGGAGCTCACTTATGATATGATACTCTTTTAATTCAAAATACATTCGGATTTCCTCATGTTTTATCGTACCTCCTGCTTCAAATACTCCAATTAATCATATGAGTTTATCTATAGCAGGAAGAGGAGTATTAGGTTTTAATTTAGTTCATAACTGGATAACGGCAGTGAGATAAAACTCCTTTTGATCCTGAAACAAAGTTCACTTTTTTGATTTAATCACACTTAAGTACGATAAAATTAAATTACTATTAAAGAGATAGATTGCTTCATTCACTATTACACCTAACTCACTGTGATGATTTTTTTACTAATTGCCCTAGGAAAACTAATAAGATTAGATGTTGATCGCCATAGAAAATCATAAAGAATTTCACCTCATATTCCCGGCACAGATCGTACCATGCACCTTTCAATGCACTACACTCCTCAATAGTAGGCGACTAAGATTTCTTTATTGCTTTAACTTCCCGTTTTGTTTTTTAAATGAGCATTTAGTTTCATAAATGTAAAATTAATCTTCTTCATTTTAATAGATCCATACATATTTCCCAATTGACTAAGATAGTCATTCATTAGTGTTTTATTATTAATAATCTAAAACGTTGCCGCAAGAGATGATTTATTAAAAAGATTTTAACCCTTCATACTTTTCTTAAATTTCCCTCAATCCTTAAGAACGATCCACAAGAGTTTTAACTTTATGGCAATGCGTATGCACTGCTTACTTATTATTATCCGCTTCCAGAAGAAGAAAATCTATATTGTTTTTCATTAAACTTTTAGGTATCATATGATCAACTTGAATACCTTGATGTCATGCTTGACCATGATATTTGACTAATAGACTAGTACTTATACTCATATTATTGTCTGTATTATCCGATATTTTCTCTTGTTGTACTGTTTCTTCTCCTAAATTACTTAATAAACTAAGGTTATTAAATTCTAATAGTGGTTTATTACATATTGCACAGTTTAAATCCTGTTAAGTAATAAGTATTGCTTTCGTATCTTCTTTTTCACCTGTTAGTCTAAGAGCTCTTTCTATATAAGGCTCTGGATTAATAACCATACTCATGTTTTTTAGTTCATTACTTGGTTTATGCATAAAGAACATTGCTGGACCGGATAATTCCCTTATTCTCTTTACACTATCTGTTTTTTAGATAATCTCTACCTTTTGTTGTCATTGAAGGTAATCATTTATTAGGGACACTGCTGTCATGGAATAGTATTTTTACCATTGCTGCATAACCTTTTCCGCCTATCTTTTTATATACTCATTGCATACACCTTCGGTATGTATAGTGATCTAAATTAGTTCTTAATGCATATTGATTAGGACTAGGGAGGAAATAGTTACTTCATCCTCATATTATAGGGTTTAGAATCCTAATATCCTCTTCTCCTTTTATTCCAGTGTACTTTAGACTACTTCCCATTTTTATATGCTCTCTAAACTTTTTACTCTTAGAAGGATAGATATATAATTTGGTTATGTCCTTAACTCTACTTGAGACTGAATTAGGATCATCAGTAACTCAATTTACTTTATTAGGCACTACCATATGGATTCTTCATCCAATAAACTTTAGTTTACTACCCATTTTCATGGGTATCATTTTAGTTTTCTCTTCTGATAGTTCGAGACCTCTAATTTTAACGATTTCCTTAATAGCTGGCATACCTTGTTCAACCCCCTTAGGGTTAAGACTTATGAATAAGAAATCATCACCATATCTAATTAGGTGTGAACCAGCTAATAAATTACTTTATCACCTTTATCTACTAGCATATTCTTTTTACTTTATCTTTATAATACACCTTGTCGTTTAATGTCACCAGTGTCAACTTCTGTTACCCTTATGGGTGCATCCGATAGACCATCTAACGTTCAATTCATCAATAGTGGAGCTCCTTGAGGAATACCTTTATTCTTTTCAAATTCCTTAATGATACTATTATATTGTTTCTTAGGAAAGATTAATTGATCCCCTAAGATATTTCAATTAACTCACCTTTCTTTGTTAAAATTACTAATACTTTCGGTATATAAACTATCAATTTTTCGGTAAGACTCTTTCGACAATGTCCGTCTTGAGGTTCTTATATAATAAAATTTTATAATTATTTGTAATAGGTACGTTGTTTAGTAATCACTCATGGCTGATATTATCAAATCATCCCTTATTCTCTGCATCTAAGATATACTTACTTTGACTATCATTTTTCTTTCTGTCTGCGACTAGTAATTGTGTTGGAACTTCCACTCTTCTATTGGCTTTACGCATAGATTTTACTAAAGTAGTTTCTGCGTCTTTAGGCATTACTATCTTCTCTTCTTTAAATTTACCTCTCCCTAATGCTACTGACTCTTTCATTTTACGTTTGAAAACGTTATTTTCATTTTTACTAACTCTCTTAACTATTTCTGCAATTTCTTTGATTGCTTGAGATCCACCTCTTCCTGCTCTATTCCCTCAAGAATTTATATCTCCTGTAGGTTCCATATATGCTTCCATAACGTTCAACATGAATTTCTGGATAAGACGATCGTATATTGTTGGCCTCTTACTCTCCCATTACCTTTAGGTATCATTAATCTAACTATTTCCTGTGATTTGTATTTATATATACCACTAGATTTTAATCCTTGAACCAGCTCGTACTTTAACTTACTGTTTAAACTATGGACTAATGCATTATGATCAATAACATATTGCACACGCTCTTGTTTCATTCCTTTGTACTCCAATTGACCCAATTGCACCATTCTTTTTACCAATATTTTAGTGTTTTAGACCTGTTCTCACTTTCTCGTTTACAGTTGTAACGGAACCTTTTCTTTTAATTGCTAAATCATTTGACCCTTTGACAATAGATATAATTTTCTTCCCAGGCTGTTTAAGATTAACTTCTTGCAATAGTTCAACACCATCTTCCGATGAAATTAATTTGATTGTAGATCTAAAATGTTTTTCATCAACACCCCTGTTTATTCCTGCTCTCTGTTCTATTAAATTTACATAATGTATTTTTAATATCAGTGAATCAAATATTTTGTCTAATTGAATATCATCAAAATTTGTTTATCAGATAGACTTGTCTTCAACATATTCCCTAACTATTGGTTCTGGATTATATCTATTATTTGTGAAGGGATTATCAGGATAGTCCTTATTAGAACTAATTGTAAACTTATTTTCATTAAATTGTCTTAGTAATCCTAAAGTTTTATGAATCTCTTTATCATCACCTTTAAGGTCTTCTAATAACATTTTTATTGACTCTCAATCCATATCATGACTCGAGGCTCGGGTTATTTCAGTTTCCATAACGGGTATAAATTCAATTCCAACTCTAAGGGCTGTTAACTTGCTTATGAAGAATGCTAGTTCTTTGGTAAGGTTACCAATTACTATCACTTTACCATTGTTCAGGGTTATTGTGGAATCACCAATTCAGATTCTCTCACCTGATGGTTTAGTTAATTCCTTCTTAAGTTCATTAACGATAAAAGGCCTCCAGGGCTCAATATGCCATCTCTAAATCTCTTAATATCTTTATAGACTTATTTGATTTAGATGTATTAGTAGACATATATCTACGTCCTATTATTTTTTTAGATTAATTATGATTTAACGAATTTCTTTGTCCACCACTTACTATTGTATCTTATCTTGAAGATATCTTATCTAGCGTTCCATAAGATAGTATAAAATTTAAAAATTTAGATAATAATTTTATTAAGTTATTCATAAAATACGCTTGATAGCTACGTGTATATTGTGTGTCTCCCGTATATATTAATTGCTTAATACACACCCCCTTTTGAAGGTCTCATACATAGATTATACAGTAAACATAATAATTTATGTAGGTAGATTCTTAAGCTAACATCTCCGCTCCTATTACTGTTCGTTCTCTTTTCCATTGGTAATTTAAATGATTTAGTACTTACTCGTTTACGGAAAAGTCTAGTTGCATAGTTTTTCAATGCAGGCCAAATGTTAAGAAGGTCAACAATGTGATAACTTGAATCTAGGGATAGTCCTTGTGACTGGATCTCATGTTTCTGAGTTTCAATCTTTTTCTCGTTAAGTATTGCTACTAGTCTGAGGGTAAGAATAACTTTATTCACTAATAAACACGTAAGAGCACAAAAAGTGCAGATCTGATTACCAAATTCAATTACAGATTCAAAGTAATACACACATTTGCGTAGCCGCACAAAGAGAACATTCAACCTCATAGAAGGAAGTATTAATGTTGCGATCTAACAATAACACCGTTATACCGGCAGTTAAGAATGGTAATGATAATAGTAGTAAGAAAGCAGTGAGAAATTGAGCTCAAACAAAAAAGAGCCATACTGTGCAACTAGATACCATTTCCTCTCATATTCAAAGTAGTAGTAATGAAATTGATTTCACTAATAGTGAACTAATACCTGAGAGATGTAATGAGAATATAGCGAGATCAAAAGAGGGACCGCTTTGGACTTGAATAGAAGAGAGTGGTGGGTACACGCTTCATCCTGTTCATGCTCCCGCCTCAACTAATACTGAGGTTATTTATAAAATAAGAGAAGGGGTAACAGTCAGAATGAGATATTATTTAATCTAGCGAATGACATATCACTAGCACCTATCATTAAAGGCAGTAAGTAGTTACATAATGAACCAACTAATTCGAGCATTACCATAAAAAAGATCATTAAGAAGGCATGGCCTGTGACTAATACGTTGAAGATTTGATTGTTACCTCCCTAGTAGTGTGGACCTGGAGCTCCCATTTCTAATATAATGATATATGAGGGTGAAGTACCTAGCATTCCAGCAAAGATTGAGAAAATTAAGTATAATATCGCGATATCTTTTGCATTAGTAGAGAATAATCATCTATTGATCATCATTTTGTTATTTTTATCATCGTATTTACTCTTATTGATAATTATTTCAGCTATCTCTCTTAATTAATTTATCTTAATATACTAATCTTCCTACTGATTATGACTTGATTTTTTAATGAAATTTAATTATTTTGGTCGGAAGGACAAGTAATTATCTTGATGAGATCAAGACGGCTCTATCTAGTAAGAAGAACACTAAGTAACTAAACATTTAGCAGTTTAGATTGCAATGAAATTGAACGAAGTAATCAAAAGATCTTTTTCAATGGATCACATTAAAGTAAGTAATAAGATAAGAATTAATCATAATGTGCCATGACATCTTTGTAGTTACTTAATATTTATTTAAGTTTGAGGATATGACCTGATTGAGAAGGTAGTTACCGGTTATGTGTTTAAAGAACAAATAAAATTACTTGATAGCTTAACTCGGAAGTACTCAATTATAAAATGAAATCTAATAAGAAAATAAAGTAATAATCATTGTTTGAGTAGCTACTAATCAACTCTTAGTTACTATTATTAAAATGAAAGAGGAAAGGACAGGTTCAATAGTAAGTTATTAGCTCTAATTATTAATTCATTTGTTATTTTAATACTAATTGATAGCTTCAGTAGGTAGTTCTCTATTCAAATAGATTAAAAAATAAATATCTTTTCAAATAAACAATAATAATCTAAACATAATCCTAACAAGTAAACTAAACAAAATAAACTAATAAAAATTTAATAATAAAAAACCTAATAATAAAATAAATAAATAAAACAAGTAAACCTCATAAATTCTAATCTTCTTTGAAATAAACAATAAACATATAAATAAACAATTAAATAAACCAGTTCTTTCATAACTCCATTAACTTAAAGACCCATATAGAGTTTACTAATTACCATAATTATTTAAAGAGTTGACATCTATCTTTATCTTATCTATCTTTCTATCTTTCTATCTATTGTTACTATTCAAACTCTAGCTCTAGATTATATATAATCTATTAATTTATAAAAATAATCATTGCAACTTTATCTATTTTCTGTATAAATTCTTTTTCACATATTTAAATAGAACTTATCCATCTATATATTTATAGGTAATTTCTATATTTTTAACATTATATTTAATAATTCTAGTGAAAGAAGTATAACAACATTTAAAATATCAATAAAACTAAATAGTACTTTATCATTAACTACAAAATCAACATTTGATTCACTTTCATTAATTTCTATTTTAGATATTGCTTTAGATCTATTTTTATAAACTACAGCTTTATTATAAGCTGGTTCTATATTACATCTTCCCCATTGTCTAAAATCCATAGTATTTGGTAAATTATAACCCCGCAGACTCCATATTTTATATGTGCTAATGTATTATTTACAATTTTTATCTTTTTTCAAATTAGATTGTTTTATTTCTTTGTTTTAACAGAGTTTATATAATAAATTAAAACCATTTTAGGTTTATCAAAAAGTGAATTATATTCATCTCCTACTAATTATCACAAGGTAGGATATACTTCAAATAATTCCTTAAATTTATCTTTTGTAATGTTATCTAAATAAGAAATACTTCTATAATATTTTCTATTTTTATCAACAATTCTAAATTGCATTAATAAATTCTCATCATCAATCAATGAATCTAAAACATTTTTTTAAATAAAATTAATAAGTATTAAGTTCTGGTGATAAGTAGCGCGCAGTAACTAATATTTTTATAAAATTAAATTAATATGTTAGTCAGTCTTGGTAGTGGTATACGCGTAGTAATCTTTTTTAAAAAGTTATTTATTATCTATAAATATTTCTTATTATATTTAAATATATCCTTTAATTATTATTTTCCCTTGTGCGTATACATAACTAACCGTTATACACAACTCTTACTAGATTATCTGATCTTTACTTTTAACCTATGCCTCAACTTATTAGTTACTAATTTAATAAACTTACATTTGCTTATCTAGCTCTGTTAGCTAGTATTTAATATAAATTATTCTATTAAGTTAATTTAATAAAATTTTATCCTTTATCATGTTTAGGATTTTAATTATCCCATATACCAATTCGAAGTTAAAAGTCTTGTGTCTATCATTCTCCCTATTCTATGTTATATCAATTTTAGTCTTACTAATCTAGGAGTTTATACTATTATTACTGTTTATCTAACTATTCTCTTTCATATTCTATGGCCTTTAATTATTACAACCTACTTGTTTCAATAAACTATCAAATCTTTCTCTCTCATCTCTGTAACCAGCACATAAGACTTTATTAACAGGGTGAAGATAGAAGGTAATTTAATTGTATATTTGTTATTGTAGGTACATTGTATAGGTAGAATTTTTCTTAGGTTTGGAGTTTGGTTTCTTGTGTTATTATTTTATTACAATTATAGATTTTATATTTTACTGTTGGAAACATATTCAACAAGTTTATACAAGCTTTATATATATTTTAATAGAATATTATGTAAGTTATTATACCAATTTTATTGGTTTTTATGTTTTACTTTTTGTATTTTATTTTGCTTTGTGGTACATGTGTCTTACTGAGTCAATGTGCCTTATTGGTTATTTAGATTATTTATTGATTTTATCATAAGTTATACATTGATATTTGTGTTAGTTTTAATTTTACTTTATTTTATTTTGGATCTTTTATTTTTGGTTGGCCAGTTTTTAGCATTTCAACTAGTTATGTTGTATTATTGTTGTGTGATTCATTTTGTTTGTATCTTTTTAAATTTATGTAAACCAAAGGGTGCATTAAATATAGGAACTTTGTATATAGTTTTAGTACTTTTATTTGAAACGAATTACGTTATTTATGCGAATTATTATATTTTTATTGTTGAATTTTGACTTAGTTTAATTTTAATTAGGGCAATTTAATTTAAGGGTCATAATGAGTTAATTTGTATTTATTAAAATAATTTATTATGGGTGTTGGAATTTTAAAATATTAGGAATGAAGTATTTTGCTTTTATTTATTTTGGTTTATTTATTTTTAATTATTTAATTTTATGCTTTGTTTAATCAACTGTTATTTTATGTGTAAGTTATTATTTATTAGAAAGATACTATTTAGTAGAATTTTAGGAACCTTTTAGACTAATTTTATAACTTTAGTTGTTTGAAAAACTTTTATATTAAAACACAAAAATTAATTAAGTTACTCTCATTCTTTAATGACTGTTTAAATTACTAGTTAACCACTCTGTGTTATTATAGTTCTAATGAGGGCTTTAATTGTTATTAATCTAGTCTTAATCTATAACTTAAGTATATTTTATTATTAAGTAAGATGATAGCTTGAGTAGTAATTGATCACTTCATATTCACATTCACATTCACTTATGATAATCATAATTCATTAATTAATAATTGTAACTATAGCTTCAGTTGATATTAATTAAATTTAAAATTCTTTAAGTCATTACGCATATAAAAGTTAAAATAATAAAAACTAATAAACTATTGAATAGTACATATCTTTAACTAAGTACAACCTCAAATTAGAAAATCATAATCTCTATATAAAAATAGTCAACTAGCATACCAGAGTCGGTTTGTATTACGGTATTTCTTATTACATTTCTGGCTCTTTAACTAGATTCAGCCATATCTAACTTATGATTAATTAGATGAAAGCATTAGAAAGAGATTAGTCAGTAATGAGTTAGTTTCATCCTATTATCAAAATCAATTGATTCGATTAGACTTAAGGGGGCGTACTTTAAAATTAAAACCATATGCATAGGGTGATAAGGATTGACCTTATTTTCGTTACTCATGTCGGCATTCTCTTTTTAGTTAATTAATATCTTACTATCTCATCTTTAATGAATAAAATTAAAAATGAAAGATCACTAAAAGCTCTGCTACCAAACACAAAACCAAAGTAATGTGAATTTAATGTTTCAGTAATAATAATTAGATCCGTTATATTGTAAGAAAGTGAGTCCAAAGTTAATCAGTGCATTGTTACATGTTCATTAAAGGATAATTATTGTAAAAGCCACCTACTGATTGCATGAGGATATCACGATCATTTTTTTCACTTAATATTAATTAGGAACCTTAACAATTAATAGGGGCTGTTTTCCAATTAGACAAAGTACCTTATCACACAATGTCTGACTCCAATTATTTTAATTTTAGTTATATTATTAAATTAGGATGATAGGACGGAGTGCCCAAACTATTAAAAAATTAGATTTTAATCAGAATTCAGTGTTGTACCATAACAAAATAGTTTAATTGGGCTATACTTAAATATATCTCGCAGAGAACCAGCTATCTGTTAATCAGATTTGTCTTTCACTTGCTTACCTCAGTTACTCAGATAGTTTTGCAACACCAACCTGTTCAGCCGATCAGTACTACAAAGGAACATAGTTAAAAAAATAATTAAAAATAGTACGCGCTTTAGCAAGGTAAGATCATTAACTTTCGGGTCTACTCCCTCTTACTTTAACTATTGCTGCAAGGACAATTGCTTTCACTAATTAATTAATTAAGTTGCAAAAGAGAGTAAATTACCGAGCCTTTATACAAAAGGTACCTACTTACAATTATTTGCTTGTAGTGCTTATGTTAATTCCGCTAACCCCAGTTCCCTCACGGTACTATTATTACTTAATGATCATATTTAGCCTTAGAGATAGTGATCCCTATGTTCAATCACATAAGCAATTTACTTAATTAAGGCCTTACTAACTTTCGCTCACCGCTACTAACTAGATCTCTGTTTACTTTTCTTCCTATGAGTACTAAGATGATTCAATTCCTCAAGTTTAATTAGATCTGTTTTCAGATTGGAGTTAAGTACTATTAGTTCATTTTCTTCCCTTATTAATTAAAATCAGATTCTTATTACTAAAGTTACTCTTTGTTTTCCTATACTAATCATTAGCTTATCTGAGATACGGAATTATCGTATTGTTCTTTTCTATCAAATTCAAATCATTATTGTTACTTAATCAGAAGGGGTCACACTGGATTATTATCTATTCAAGCTGCCGTATCAATCAAAATGAAAGCATTGAAAGCTAATATGATACGACTAACATTACTAAGCAATCATAATTAAAGGCTTACTATTAATTGAACACAAGTGGGAACCTCAACCACTACAGCTAATTACTCTCTTGTTTAACATAATGGTTTAATTACAAAAAGTAGAGAGAGAAAGGATTACTATTAACTCAAGCAATGGTTAAATAAAAGAAAGAGAAGATAACTAGTAGTTGAAGCTATGATTATTAATTCCAAAAGAATGAGAGTAAGTAGTATTGGTCTGAAGCAATCAGCTTTTAATTATTAATAAAATAGTACAGAAGATCAATTACTATTAAAGCCTTCATTGTGATAATAACTTAATTAATTAGTGATAAGTTTCAATTCAAACTATCGTTAGATAATTATTAATGAATTAAGATACTCAAACTATCATTAGTTACTTATGATTCATTATAGATAGATTGATTGATAAAATAACACAAAGTGGTGAACTAGTTACTCAAACCATCATTAGATATTTAATTTTCTCTTTAATTAAGATTAATATTAATATTATAGTTAATAACTTACTATTCAAGCTATGATCTCTTTAATATTATTAAAATAGAAATGATCACAGAAGGTCAATTACGATTAAGGCCTTCATCTCTGAATAATAGATGAATTAAAGAATTAAGATTTAAGATTAACAATTAATATCATACTTAGAGTGATAAGTTAGTACTCAAACTATCGTTTAATAATAATTAATATTATAATCAGATAAGAGTACTTGCAACTCAACCCTTAGTTAATAATTATCTTAATGTTTAATATTATTCTCTACAACTATAATTACAATTACAATTCGAACTGAGTGATTAATGACTACTTAAGCTATCAATCTTTTCTCTTATTATTAATAATAATACTACTACAATTAGTAAACACAGAGTGATTAATTCTTATTCAAGCTATCATCTTCTCATTATAAATTAAAATGAAATGGAACAGATATTACTACTTGTAACTCAACCCTTAGTTAATAATTTTTTTAAAGTTAAATACTAAATGATTAAAATACTCACTAGAGTAATTAGTACTGAAGCTATGATCTATATTACTATTAATTAATAATACTATAATTATATTAGTAAATGCAGAGAGATTAATTCTTATTGAAGCTATCATCTTTAATTCTAATTCTAATTCTAATTTAAATTTTTATTCTAATTGAATATTGAAATAAGAGCTGAATGACTAAGTGATTAATTACTATTTAACCTATCATCTCAGAATTTAATATTTTCCCCTTCGGGGAAGTAATAGTGACTGAAGCTGTGATCTTAATTATTATTAATAAGAATAAAATGGAACTAAGTTATTACTTCTTACTTAAGCTATGATTTCATTCCTTTTTTAATTAGAATAAGAATAGTAACTCGATAACTAGGCTTTGAGCCTATCATTATTAAAATAGAACTCTTAACAATTGATAGTAATAATTAAGTATTAATTAATATTTAACTTTAGTTTGAGTTAGAGTTAGAGTTTGTTACTTATGATTAAAGCTAAGATCTCTCTCTTCTACTCCTTAGGTGGAGTATTAAATTAAACTAATCTTATTGTGATAACTAACTACTGAGCCTATCATATCTACTAATAAAATAAGAAAAATAATTAGGTGAGAACTAACTACTGAGCCTATCATTATTAGAATATTAAATTAGAAAAAGAACAAGCCTATTCTAATGAAGCGATAATTGATATTTCTGTTAATGAGCAGTTAGTTGTGATGATTTCTGTTATTAATTAGCAGTTAGTTGTGATGATTTATTAATTAAATTTAACTTTATTAATTACTACTGAAGCTATCATTGTTACTTATGATAATGAATGAATGTTTAATTGAACTTTTCATTGAATACTTCTTATTCAAGCTATCATTTCATTCCTTCTCTCTTAATTAACTATTATTCTTGATTTATTTAATATTATTCTTACTTGATCACTTGTTCACTTGTTCACTTGTTCACTTGTTACTTAACCTATTATTTTTTTTTATTATTCATTACTTACTTTATTCTTTTCTACTTAAGCTATCATTTCATTCTTAATGTTTTATTAACTTCAGCTACTAACTTCTTATTCAAGCCCTGATTATTCTTCATTTAAATCACTTTAACTATTAATATTACTTTAACTTTAACTTTACTAATTACTACTCAAGCTATCAGTCTAATTATTTATTTTTAAAACTACCTATTTAAGCCTTAATCTTTTTTAATTAATATTAAAATTAAAATTTAACTTGAGATAACTTCATTTAATTCTTTAGCTTACTAATGACTACTGAAGCTATCATTTGATTTGATTTGATTTGATATTACTATTAATTAATTCATTCTTTTTTAATTGAGTACTACTTATTCAAGCCTTCATTACTATTTCTTATTTGTTAAAATTGATTGTTACTGGGTTTCTTTCCTCTCAAGCTATCATCTTTTTCTTTTATTCTTAATTAAATTTCTCATGCTATTCACTGCTTTAGTAGTAAGTTCACTCTTAACAATGCATACCTAATTATTGAAAAACTAAAGGAATGAGTTGGTAGTGATCTCCTCTTTTATTAAATTATTAAGTAACTACTAAAATAATAATAATAACTTGAGCATGATGTTGGCTATGACACAATACTATTCTGTAACATGACACATGCTAATCATACAACAAACTTGAAATTAATAGTACTCATTAGTGATTCTGACTAAAAGAATTCATCAATTTGTTAGTGGTGAATAAGTGAGGATAAAAAAAGAAATAAGAATCAAAAGTTCAGTTAGATACTGCCATTATTTTAATACTAAGAGATAATCATTATCGCTTTTGATCACGCTTTTTTCAGTTTAATGGTAGTTGGCCTAGTAAAAGTAAGACCAAGCCGAAGATCTGTAGCTAATGATGAGTAGTCAGAATAGCCACGTTGATTATGAGAGAACAGTCAACATAGTAATATGCAGCAGTGGGGAATTTTGCACAATGATCGAAAGATTGATGCAGTTAACAGAAAAGGTGATAATTGAACACTTTAAATATTTTTATATTAAAATCAAGATGAAAAATTATTAAATTAATAGTTCTTTTGAATTAGTCAAGTGAAATTGATATCTAATTTAAAACCTTTTGATCTTTTTTCACTAAGGAGATTTTGGATCTATCGGTTATAACCAAATTGTGTGCCAGCAGTTGCGGTAAGACACAGGGATCTAGTATTTGTCAACATGGGCTTAAAGCATCCGCAGGATTACAGTTTGATCTTAAGATCTTTCTTTCTGTTGGAATTGAACGATTATGATTAGGGAACCTCATAAAGTAACGATGATATGTCTTATCTCTGAGGGAACGTTAAAGACTAAGGTATTCATCAAATTTTCAATTAACATTAATGGATGAGAGCTATAGTAGCAAATTGGATTCGCTTCCCAAGTAGTTATAGCTGTAAACGATGAATGCTAATTCCTTCCCATTAAGAAGTGAGATAAGCAAAAGCGAAAAGCATTCCGCCCGAATAGTACGTTCACAAGAATGAAATTCTAAACATTAGACGGTTATAGGTAATAACTGTGAACCATGTTGTTTAATTTGATAATCCGCAATTCAACTTACCAGGCCTTGTATACTCTTCATTTAGTTAGAATTACAGGTGTTACATCGTTGTTTCCAGTTCGTGTCGTAAGACGTAAGGTTTAGTCTCATTAACGCCTTTACTAATCTGAAAGTTAGTATGACTTTAATTAGGGCTTAAAGAATAATGGAAGCTAAGACAAATCATTATGACCCTAATGGCCTGGGCTAAAGACGTGGCACAAATGCAATACTAATGTCATGCAATATCATAATTTAAATATAAAGCAAAATTGACAAAAACATTGTAAGATATAAGTATTAATCAGTATTTTATATAACTTCTATGAATTATTAACTGAAACTCGTTAATATGTAATCGGAATTGTTAGTAATCGCGATTGAGGACCTCGCGGTGAATTAAACCCCTATTTCGCTCTAATCACTCGTCGCACGGTGAAAAATAATTATGCTGAATCACTATGTGACTTCGCTCAGGGAAATGAATGAATTTGAGTAAGAAATACCTCATTGAGAGACAGATAGTTATTGATTTGTGTTAAGTCGAAATACAGTTAATGTAGGGGAACCTGCACTGGGCTTATGTACTATGTTATTCAATATTCTCATCTCATTTTTCAATTTTTTTATCTAATATTAATAAAAGATAATCATAAAAAGAAGAAAAAGATGATAATTTAATAGGAAAAATCGTTGACTTCAGTTCAATTCTTGGGAGTTCAAATCTCTCTCATCTTGTTATTTGATAATATTACGAGATTAATTACTACTCATGCCTCCGTTCTTAATATTTAAGGTTATCATATCATTATGACTAGATTAATAATTACTCATGCCCTCATTACTTATTATTATGAATTCCAGTTAGAATAGATAGGTTACTATTGAAGCAATGATTCACTTTTAATAATTAAGTTATTATTGAATTCTTACTACTGAAGCCTTCATTATTTAATATTATTAATAATAATTACTTTCAGATCAGATTAATTTCTACTCAACCCTTAATCCTTCTCTATTAATTCAAATGAAAAAAAGGAATAATAAGTAGATGATCAATTACTACTTAAGCTATGGTTCCTTTTCATTATTTAATAAAGTTAGACTTGATAGGTTACTACTCTAGCTATCATTTACTTTAATCATTTTAATTTTAACTTTAATTATTACTAATGCATCTTAAATTTGAAATGGAAGTTCAATTTGATAGATTACTATTACTATTAGTTAATTTAATTAGATTTGATAAGTTACTACTGAAACTATCATTGAATATTATTATTATGTAAATTAAGATAAGATTAATTACTACTTAAGCTATCATTTCATTTCTTTATTATTGACTATTATTACTAACAAGATAACTAACTAGTTAAGCCTGGATTATTTTAATTTTTTTTGTTGTTTATTTTTAATTAAATATCAGACATGATTAATACCAACTGAAGCTATGATTAACTAATATATTAATGATTAAGAAGAATAGACAAGATTAATACTAACTGAAGCCTTGATTAAAGTAATTGAATTGAATAATACTAATCTAATTAATTAAAGTAAATCATGAGAGAATGATATTAAGACTAGATTCAGGACTACTTAAGCTATCATTTTGATTTTTATTTTAATTTTATCAATTGATCACTAACTATTAAGCCTATCATTACCTTATTAATAAAATAAGAAACTCGATTAATTATTACTTAAGCCTTCATTTTGATAATAATACTTGATAGTCATTATTACTACTAATATTATTTAATTCTCAAACTATCATTACTTATTATTATTTGCTTGATTAATTACTACTGAAGCTTTCATTCACTTAACTTAAATTAGAACGATAATAATAACACTTTGTTAATTACTACTGAAGCGATAGTTAAAATAATTAATTAAAATGAGAAACTAAGAACTATTAGTATTAAGACAAGATTAATTTCTACTCAAGCATTCATTCTTTTCGTTTTAACTTTAACTTTAACTTATTATTACTTTATTAATTACTACTGAAGCTATCATTTCAATTATTATTATTCTAATTAACTACTAGAGTGATCTAACTCAACCCTTTGGATGAGATAAGTTACTACTTAAGCTATCTATTATTATTGAAACTAATTTAATTATTAATTCTTACTTGATTAATCATTACTTAAGCTATCATCTTCTCTTATTTTTTAATTATAGACTAGAATACTTACTACTTAAGCTATCAATTTAATTTGAAATTTAATATTTAATATTTAATTATGATTATGATAATAATATTTTAATTTTTTTTAATAACTAGAGGTGATAAGTTATGATTGAAGCTATCATCTTCTCATTAAATTAATTAAGAACAAAAGGTGAGTTAACTTGATTTCTTACTACTTAAGCTATCAATTCATTTCTTTAATTTAATTAGACTAGATTGATTGCCACTCAAACTATCATTACTTCTTATTCTTAGTTGTTACTTACTTGATTACTTTCTATTCAAGCTCTCATTCTTATTATACTATTAGAGTGATAACTCTCAACTCAACCTGCCAGAACTACTATTTAGTATCGTGATTAAGTAACTAATGATGATCTTATCATTCCTACCATCGATCGTTATCAATTTCACTTTCTAACACTACTAAAACTATTAAAATATTAAATTGCTATCTCTCTTTAATGAAGAAAAAAAAATAAGAAAGAAAAGAAAAAGATAAGGTAATCTGATATGGGTAAAAGAAAACAAAACATACTTTTCTCTCTATTTAATAGCTACGCTACATCATGGATAGTCCTCAACCATCCTCACTGAATTATTGATACAAATTTGGTTCATTATTAGGCTTAACCCTAGTGATTAAAATCTTAACTGGAATATGATTAGCAATGCACTATTCATCTCATATTGATTTAGCATTTAATAGTGTTGAACATATCATGAGAGATGTTAACTTTGGTTGATTCCTGAGATACGCTCATGCTAATGGTGCTTCTTTCTTTTTCATTTGTGTTTACTTGCATATAGCGAAAGCTCTTTATTAGGGTTATTATAGTTCACCACGGGTTCAATTGTGATTAATCGCTGTAGTAATCTTCATAGCACTAATGGCCACACCCTTCATGGCTTATACTCTTCATTATGGTCAAATGAGTAATTGAGGTTCAATTGTAATAACTAACCTTTTTTCACCAATACCGTTCAATGGTAAGGAATTAGTTGACTTCATTTGAGGTGGGTTCAGTGTTGGTTATCCTACTATTCAACGCTTCTTTGCTCTTCACTACTTATTACCTTTTGGTTATAGACGCCCTTACCATTATGCACTTAATGGCACTTCATTATCATGGTTCATCTAACCCTTTAACGGATAATATTGATAGAATAGGAATGCTTCCTTACTTCATATTCAAGTCGATTTGATCACTTTTTGTGTCTATTTAATTGCCTTTTTGCTATTTCGTTTTTTCTTTAATCCAAATGTATTAGCTCATTCTTAGAATTATATTGAAGATAATCCTTTACTAACTCCCGCATCAATAGTACCAGAATGATATTTATTACCATTTTATGCAATATTACGATCAATCCAAGGCTGTGTAATAGCAATGTTTGGTGCAATTTTAGTTTTATTATCACTTCCTGTGACAGATCAATGTATAATTCGTGCTAACAGCTTAAAAGCCCTATCAAAACTGCTCTTTTTCTTATTTGCTTGCAATTTCATCTTACTCGCTCACATTGCTGACTTGCAGCTTTAAGTTCCCTTTTTAAGTTAGGTCAATTAGCAACTTGTATCTATTTTAGTTATTTTTTAATATTAGTTCCTGTTATCACCTCACTAGAAAATGTGATTATTATTGTTGCTGCTCTCAAATAAAGTATTAATTAAGAGTGTAGAGTTAAGAGTTTAGTGTTAAGATTAGATTGGGATTTATGGTCTTTAGGGTTGATATAAAGTTTCTATAATTACAATGAGATAAGTAAGTATAACTAATTTATTAAATAAGAGTGAGTCTAGTGTAATAAACTTATTAAATAATGAATAATTATCTACTGGATTTTATATCACTTAGTGCAATTATTTCTTGTAGTCTTGTATTTACAATAGTCAAATTCCTGTTATCTCATTACTATTTCTGAAATAAGTATTTATTAATATCTAAGGTTATCTAGAGTTTGTAATTAATTGTATAAATGTATATATTGGAGCAATTCTATTTGTAAATATAATACTGAATCTACAACTATCTGAAGTAAGTGATGTAGGTAAAGAACAGAATCAAATCTAGGTTTAGGTATAATAGTAGGGTCATTACTTCTATTTGAAGTATTAATAACTCTACCAATTAATTTAATAGATTTAATTAAAATAATATAGTTGGTGATATAATTGATGTTAATATAGCAATATATAGTATATTTGTAGGAATACTTAATAGAGTTAATAATCTATTTGTATGATCAGAGAAAAAGTAATAAAATATCTGATATTCTTGTAATATTTACTTAAAGTGGAAATGCTGATAGTAATTTAAATTGAAAGTATTGGAGATAATCTTTACACTTATCAAAGTATTTTAGTAATAGTTACTATTATTCTATCTATTATCGGTCCTATTACACTAACTATAAATAAACAAGTAATATAAATAATTATCTTAATTGAAATCTATGGTTAATTAATCCAAATATTTCCCAATTTACTACTAAATAGTATTATAATACTTTATTTCACTAAGTAAGATATAAACTATAGGTTTAAAATGAATAGTATATATAAATATCTAATTAATAAGTATACTAGATATAAGATATAGTAGATTTAATATTAGCATTCTAAATAAGATTTTTAAGTAATGAAGGTTAAAAATAAAGATATAAATGGATTCAATAAAAGTCTAAATTGTAAAGTTTCATAATTTTTATTAAATTATTTTTCTAAAATTTCTTAAAATATTATTATGTTAGATTATGCAGAGTTTATTTCGATTTCCCAGATTTTTATCTTTTCCAGATTTGTTCTTTTTTTCATATTTTTATAATTTTCATATTATTTCTTTACGTAGTTCGATAATTATTTAACGTTGTTTGTTATTTATTTAATTATTTATTTGATTTGATTTTTTCTAATTATATTTGCTAATATTAATAAACTATAGAGTTAAAAGGTATTGAAATAACATATTTTACTTTTCTATTTTTAAAGTTTACATTATTGTAACTATTTAGTTATGAAAGTATTTAGTATAAATTATAATCCTCATTATGTATAAACTATAAATAAAATATATTATAGATATGGCTTATATCCTGTTATATTTAATTATTGTAGGTTTATGCCTAAGTTTAAAGGGAGTAATACTTATATATTCTATTCAATAATTACAACTATTGGTACTACTACTATCAAGCGGATAAATACATTTGCTACTGCAGCTAGTTCAATATACTGTGAGTATACATGCTTACTACCAATATATATCACTAAATTGACAAAACTTAATCTAATAAATAGACGAAATTGACTTCACGTAGTCGCAATGCGACGAAAAAAAGGTCTAATTAGAAGAATTCTAAGATTTCCTAGTATTTATACTACTTCCTTTACTTTAATGGTAATATAAGTTATATTTACATAGAATGGTATAATCTCTCAGTATGTAACAATTGAGGCATAAAATTTGCTGGAACATATTAATGTCCTAGAGCAATTTAAAAACTAAACAGAGTCCAAGTAAAAATAGAAATACTAGATCTTTTTAGAAAAAGGATGAAATGACAGTCTACCTATATTTCCTGTCAAACCTATTAAATTAGTATTCCCATGTTCAAGCAATGTAAGTAGATGTATAGGTACTAGTGCTGATAGTACAAATAGTAGCAGTTAATGAAGCGAAAAAAAATATAAAAAAATTAACAATTACCTATGAAACTTACAATAAGAATTATAGCTTAAGGTCTAACACCTAATAAAAAACGAATGATGTTTATTAGATATGCTGATGACTTTTTGTTATTAATATAAGGATCAAAAGATGATGCCATATCTCATATAAACTTAATCAAATCTTTCTTATTACAAAATTTTTAACTCTTAATTTAGATAAAACTCTTTGTACTAATTTAAGTGATAATAAGTTTTTAGGAGGCGGAATAGTGAAACTAAAAAACATTGTTACATAAAGTGAATTATGGCGTCAACAAAACCCTAGACTTTTTAAATAAATGGATAACAATTTAGAGACATTAAAGAAAAATGGTTTTATAAGACAAGATAAATTAGGTAAATATCAACCCTATACTAAATTAACTAATCTTAGTCATTACCAAATAATTACTTTCTATAACTCAAAAATAAACGGTTTATTAAATTTTTATTCTTTCGCATCAAATTCTAACAGTCTAAGATACGTTTTATATTTAATACAAATGTCGTGTGCATATACATTGTCACGAAAATACAAATTGATTAATTTCGCTAAATCTTTTTTGTTTCAATTTGGAAAACGAATCAAAGACCCTAATACATAAATACAATTAACTTGAGCCAAAACCATGAAAGTAAAGCATGATTATAAAAATAAAACTAATATTCCTAAATTTACTTATTTAGGTGGGATAACATGATCTGCAAAAAGTATTTTCGGAAGGGTTCATCAAATCAAATTTAAATGCATCAACTACGGTCAGTCAAATATGTTATATGAGAACTGGAAACTCTACTTATGCTGAATGAATTGAAGGTAGCCAAATTCCTTTATGCTCAAATCATCACCATCTTTAGCATAATGGTAAACTATCTGCATCTGACTTAAAAGAAATCAGTAAATTCACTAAATAAAATAAAACCTTAAACTTATTAGGGATTTTGTTATTTACTCAGTTAATCCTATTTTAACATCGTGAACTCTAGAATTCAATCAATACACAGGTAAGATTTTGAAATAAAATTCTTATGAATAATATTTTTTTAATATATTTCGGGTGCGAGCTGTATAATGGAAAGTATCCTGTACAGTTATAAGGGCAGTCTTGGAATGCAAAATTCTAACTGGAGTGTATCTACCGTTGCAGTATACATGTATTGTTGATTTATCATTTTTTAAACAAAAATTATCATACGATAGTGCGCTAGTTTTACTATTCCGATATCTTCTTCTTCATTTTCTAACCCACATAGAATAATAAATAAAGTTATTTTTAATATTTCTACATGTTGCACAAGAGGTGTAGTTAGTTAAGCATATAAATTTCCTCGTGTAATACTGTGATCAATTGGTGTTCTTTTTCTAATTCTAATAAGAGTAACTGCATGTGGCCCTTACGATAAATGTCTATATGATGTAAATAATTTAAATTGCCTTATAGGTATACTAAATTTTTATTGCAAACTCTGTTATTATAACACAACACAGATGAAAACGGTCAACAATTATTTATAAAATTAAGCTATTCAGGATCGCTACAGACTGGTCCATCGCTGGGTATGAATTTTAATAAAATGGTTAATGTACAGTCGGAGTGCTTTTAGTTTAGTTTAATACTAACAGAAGGCCAAATCATACCTTCTTATGTTTAAGCCTTATTTTTTATAAAAGGTTATAACCCCGCAAGGAGCAAGGAGCAAGGAGCAAGGAGCAAGGAGCAAGGAGCAAGGAGCAAGGAGCAGGCTCCTATATATGATTAAACACTTGGCAACAGTAATTACGAATGTTTTAAGTGCTATTCCATGAATTGGTAAACTGTTTCAATTTGATATTTCAAATAATAAAATAAATAAAGTTGGTAAAATTTCTATAGAAAAAAGGGTTTTATGCAAAAATACTTTTATTAGTAAATTTGCAGCTAATTATTAAAAATGAATCAAAATATTTAAAGGACTAAACGATAATATTCGAACACCTACATCTTAAGTAAATAGATGATAACATAGTCTATACTTTATGTAAATAAAGAAAATTTTCTTTTAATTAAATTTTTAGTTGCTTGAGGTGGATACCCACTTAATAATTATACGCTAACACGATTTTTTTCACTACATTATCTACTACCTTTTGTTTTAGCAGCTCTAGTTGTTACCCATTTAATTGCTCTACATGAACACGGAATTTATAACACTCTAGGTATTAACCTTCGTCTTGTATTCCATCGTTACTTTGATTTAAAGATCTTGTAACTGTTTTTCTGCATACCTACTAGTTCTATCTTTATTTGTATTTTATATGCCTAATTATTTTCCTCATTCCTATAATTATATCCCGGCTTAGCCTATACATAATCCACTAGCGTTGCCAAAAGGTGCTCATAAAAAAAAACAAAAAGCTTTTTATTAAAAATAAATTTTATTAATGTTGAGGTGGTTTCTTATGATAATGTTGAAAAACTTTTTAGTGATAATGTTAAAGGTTATGAAAAAGCTAGTTAAAGTACAAAGTAAATATGTAAGTATAACAAAACAAGAAAATAAAAATCATCTAGATAATAAAAAACTATCAGTTTAAAAGTAAACTTACTACTAAGAGTTTAAATACCTTAGAAAAGTATTTTTCAGAAAGCCTTTTTTAATACACATTCTTTGTGTTAAATTTTTAAAAACTTTCCAGGATTATTTTATAATTTCAATTAAAGATAAAATTTTATTTTGAAAAGGATTATGAAAAGTCTAAGGAGATTTATAACTTTTATTCTAATTATTAGTAGAAATAGCATATTACTTAATAACCTAGGCTGATATTTTATCAAGGTATTTTATTTTGGTCTATCTTTTGCTCTATCTGTTTATCTATCTTTCTCTTTGACACTTTTCATTTTATTTGTATTATTTAAACTTAAGACTCTCCTAAAAATAGGAATATCGAGTAATTAATCTAGTTTTATCCGTTCTAATGACTCTTTTGCCGTGTTTATCGTGTAGGATATATAATCATTCATATTTTATGATAGTAACTTTGGAGTTCTATTACGCTTTTCTGTTCTTTCCATTTTTTATTTAGCAATAAAGATGTTATGGTATTTTTACAGTTTTGGTTAATTATTTTATAATGGGTAATCGATCTGCTCTATGTCCTTTGCTATACATATCATGTAATAAAAGATATTTAACTTCTTGGGTTATTGCTTATTTTATATTTCTTAATCATTTTAAGATATTTTCCACTGCAATATTGAAGGATTGAAATTTTAACTAAAAGGCTTTTCCATTACTAAAGGCAGTTTTGAATTTGAAATGTAGTGGTTAACTATTTAATCTTGTGAAGGTATAGAAAGACAATTAACATATTATCTTAGAGGGTTAAAACAATGATTTCTTTATAAAATTACCCTTTAATACTCGTTTATTATATGAATAAGACCCTTACCTTTTAAATTTATTTTTAGTATTTTTATCAATTAATTGAAATTAGTCTGGTTTATATGCCCTTACTTTAGTTTAAGTCAATAATTAGGTATTATATAATGTTTTGTAAATAAAAATATTCTAATATCTACTTTATTTTACATACATTTTATATGCCTATTTGGCAATACTATTTTTAATTCATTTAATTTTTAATTTTTTTGTTATACATAATTTTATTAGACATTTTCTTTATTTATTAGATATGTATTAAATGGTAGTTTTTAGCTATTAGCTTATTTACTAAACACTTTATGTTTTTTCTTTTCAGACTAGATGATAAATAGCATTTTTAACACTTTTGCTATAATGAGATAATTTTACTAAATATAAATAGTTCGTTCAACCTATAATTATAGGGTTTTAATTTAGAGATAAAATGATAAGAATCAAGATTGTTAGATATTTTAAAAATATGTATAATCTTATAGATAAAATCTATTACTTAGAGATTAATTTAATCTAATACCCTTTACTACAAAGAACTGCATAATTTTATATTAATTTAAATAAAAGGTTACAACTAATATTAGAAAGATTTATAACATATTTTTCATAAAGTTGGTGTTAATTTAGTTAAGAATTTAGGTTAAAAACATTTTATCGTTTATTTATCTTGTTTAATTATTAAATTTATTTTTATTTATATATAAATTATAGCTATTATTAGATTATACGGTATACTTTATTAAAATATTTAGACTACTTTAATATTAAGTTATTGCATACTGTTGCTTTATATATTTACATACTTTAGGTTTTTATTTCTTTATGTATTTTATATAAAATTTATAATAGTTTCTTAATGATTATACCTAGACTTTATATATTTATATATTAAGATAAGATAAGATAATGTGTAACGGGTAAAGGGGTAATAATAACCCATAGATAGGAATATAGTGTATTATATTACATAACCTTTCAAATTATTCGTCAACATACTCGGAAATTTAAGCCTTAAATGGTTTTTCTTCGGTTTTGATAAATAGCTTTATAACTATTTTAATTATTAGTAAGATGAATTGCGGTTGCTATCTTATACTCAAAGGGGTCATATTGTTCCCCAGTTTCAGCATTAATCATAACAACCTGAGTTGCTTTGTTAACAAATTTAGCTTCTATACGAGAAGCCATAATTGAAGCTTTTGTCCTGAGGCATAAAGGTATGCCGTAATTAACTTTACTAATAGTTACATCATTAACGATATAGTCACTTTTGAGAAGCTGTATAAAGAACGATATATTTCTACCCTTAACTTTAGCCATATGACTACCAGTATCCGTATGAAAGATAACAGAATTATTATGAAGAGCATAACAATTAAAAGCAAAAGGATGAATTGGCTTTGTTTTACCATAATCAGTGTTACCACCTTTTTTAAAAAACCATAAGGCGGTTTTCATTAGGTCGAAAACGAAGGAAACAATATTGTTAAATAATATTATTATACATATCTATAAAATACCCATAAGGTCACTCTCAGTAATGATGAAAGTTGTTACACTTCCCTACTCGTTGGCTACCTATTGAAGGAATGCTATACTTTACTATTTTTCCTAATATGGTGTTTAACTCTAGACCCTACATATTTAGATTGCCCAATATATGTATGTTTATTATCCGGTGCCTTAATGAAATACACCACATTGCGTTGTGCGTCACCTCTTGTTTTTTGTTTTTTCTGATCATATTCCGCCGTTATCCTCAGCGTATTGAGAGTAACCCGAGATATCCTTTCTCCAAGGAAGATTATATGTTTACCTCTATTTACGATATTTTCACATTGTTGAAGCTGTTACAACATCAGTATTTAGGATATTATTTATAAGATCTGCCGAGATGACGATATTTCCCGGATTTTCCGAAAGTAGTTATATCCGACGTTTATGGGTTCTATACACTCTATCCTTATCTGCTCTATACTGAGCTTTCTTAATTCTTTGAAGAGATTCAGGTGATGTATTTTCCATTTTAACTTAGATAATAATTATTAATATAAACAACAAATAGCTTTAGTAGCAACGAGATATTAACTCTTAACTAATATATATATGTCATAAGTTGACAAGTTTGAATAAAGTACATTAATTGATGCTCCCTATAAAAAGTTTGAGGCTTTTAAGTAATGGTAAATTTTACTTTAGGGTTAGTTACCTAATTCCTAATTAAATCTAAACTCCCATAACCTAATAATCTTGGTAATCTCTATTTTCAATATTCTGAGTACAGCAGCAGAAAACTTAGGGCAAACCTTCAGATAGATAAAACCTAGTATAGCATATGTAAATAGTTGCCCACGAAGAGAAGGATTTCGAGATACCCCTTTAATTAGAGCTCCAAATACTACTCCAATTCCAACTCCAGCTCCAGCTAGTCCAATTGCGGTTAGTCCTGAACCAATATATTTAGCAGCAGCAAGCATATTATTTTATTATATTGAACATCAATGTGCTGATTTTACTTTTATTTCAAAGTATTTTAGTTAACACTAATTTATAAACGATATCTGAAAGCATATTATACACGAATATATTCATTAACCTATATCTCAACATATTTATTTATAGATTAGCTGGAATTGAAAATCAGATTTGATTTTGGAGATCACTGTAATACCGTTATACTATTTTATTATATTCTTATTTTCTTATATTAAAGGTAGATTTTCACCCTGAGGGATACTTATATTATGCCTTGATAGCTTAAAGGGTTAGAGCGTGTAAGTGAAGTTTACAAGAACTAGGTTCGATGCCAGGTCGAGGCACTAATTTTAATACTAAATGCAGATATTCTCTACTGGTTTAGAGTTGCTCTGTAAAAGCAATAGCTATACTGGGTTCGACCCCCTGATCTGCAACTGTTATTATATAATAACATATATATAGGACGTATGACTGAGCCTGGTTTATAGTGTTTACCTTGAAACTAAAAGTAATTTATTACCAAGAGTTCGAATATCTATGAGTCCGCTGATAAGCTATAGTTTATCCATGTAAGTAAATTACGTAGAATACAACTACTTTAATAAATAATTATATATGGATTACCCTATTATAGACCAGCTATACCTTATATTATTAGAGTTAAATTTAATTAAAATTATGAATACACAAATTACGAGTCAATTTGATAAAAACTCTATATCAGACTCAACCTTTCATCTTCTTTCACCAAGTCCTTGTCCACTACTCTCATCTTTTGATCTACTTATTCTTACTGTTGGTGCTGTTATATTCTTTAATGGTTAATCAGTCCCAGTATATGCTACTTCTATTACACTACTATCACTTGGTTTTATTACTACTGTATTTTCTATAATTATATGGTTTAGAGATGTTACAACAGAAGGTACTTTTCTAGTTGATCATACAAGAAAATTTGTATTACAAAAAGGTATTACTATGGGTATTGCACTATTTAGTTAAGTATTTTTCTTTGTAAGTATTTTATGTGCTTTCTTTCATAGTAGTCTTACTCATGTTGTTGAAATAGGTTATCATTGGCCTCCTGTAAGTATTGTTAGTTTTAATCCATGTGAACTACCTCTTATTAATACTGTACTTCTCCTAAGTAGTGATGCTAGTGTTACATATGCTCATCACGCTCTAATTGGTAAAAATAGAAAATATGCTATTATAGGTCTAATTTTACACTAGTATTTGCTGTACTATTTACATTTTTGTATGTCAAGGTATCTTATGCATTCTATTTTAGTAGAGGAATACATAGACTTCTTGTAATAGTTGGTAATATATTCATACCCTTTGGATTTTATGACTAATTAGTTATCCTCTAACATATAACCCTTTTGAAGGAGCAATTATATAATGGCATTTCGTGGACGTGCTCTTGCTCTTCCTCTATCTAAGCGTATATTGCTGGGTTAAGACTAATCTGTTTTAAATTAATTCCCTTTTATTAAAATTTAGCTAACATATGATGACCTATTTATATACTTTTTATAGGGTAAAATATAATTATTATAGTTGTTATTGTTATTTATTTACTACTGTTTTAGATCTTTATTTATCTAATGTAGGCTTAACATTTATATACTTTGTTCATATATAGGGTAAAATTAATTTAGTATTGTTATAATTATTATTATTTATTTATACTTATCCTCTAGTATCCTCTATAGTACCTTTATTGAGTCCTTAGAAGAGACTTGTTTTAACCATTAAACTAAGAACCCTCTGTCTTTATTTAAGTATTTTTATATGACCCTTTATTATTTTAGTCAGTGTGTCGAAATTGGTAACCGAGCTAATTTTAGCTATTAGTATTTTATTGTTTGAGGGTTCAAGTCCCACCACTTGCATTTTCTATATATCTATAGACCTTACCATTAGGTGGAAATTGCTTATTTTATCTCATTATAGGTTACTTATCTTTGATATGTATGTTTTGATATTTATTATCTTACTAGTATTGGAACTGTTTAAATTAAGTATTTAATATTGGTACAGTTTTAACGTTATTTGGTATTTTTACTCATGCAAGATATTTAATATATTAAGTTATTTTAGCATACACCCGAGGATAAACAAAGAAGTGCCTTAGAGTTTTGCATAAAATGAGGATATTATTAAATTAAAGAAATGTTTTCGACTTTAAGATCTATTTGGTTTCTAGCTGGTATTTAAGTATTATTTTATTATTATTATTATACTAAGCCTAAGACGGATAGGAAAGAGTGATAACTTAGCTTACCGCAATAGGTTTGATAATAACCTTTCATGTTTTTTATTTAATGTGCTGCAGAGGCTCGAAACAGTGATCATGCTAACCCTATATTTAATATTTAATTATTTTTTAAAGATCAACAGGCTAAAGAACCCCCGCCTCAAGCTCCTCATATCAGTGAAGAAAGATTAAAATTTATATCTAATTAAAGGACCGTGGATGGGCCGCCTAAAGTCGACCCCGCGTCTCTCTGTAACTAAAGACTCAT
>Ga0153999_1000083_pt1 | contig 52080 bp, 48 predicted proteins | sample TSNC083MetaG_FD_104675 | JGI IMG/M metagenome (GOLD analysis project Ga0153999, IMG submission 104675) | Attine ant fungus gardens microbial communities from North Carolina, USA - TSNC083 MetaG | ecosystem: Host-associated > Fungi > Mycelium > Unclassified | place: USA: North Carolina, Lumber... | reverse complement strand
TCCTCGCCGCCTGGCCGGCGCTCAACCGCAGCGATGCGGCGCGCGAAGCGATTATGCAAGCTTCGTACCTCGGGGGGCTGACGCTGAGCGCCGCCGGGCTGGGGGTGATCCACGGCATCGCCGGCGAGATCGGCGCGCTGCGCGACTACCACCACGGCCAGGTCTGCGGCCGCCTGCTGCTGCCGTTCCTCGCCCTGCTGGAAAGCAGCGAGCAGCCGCAGCAACGCGCGCTGATGGCCGAGCTGGCCGCGCGTCTGTACCCGCACTGGCAGGGCAGCCCGGAGAGCTACCTGACCGATTTCATCACCCGCCACGCCATTGCGCCGTTCTGGCAGGACGATTTGCCGATTTCCGGCCAGGAATTGGCGGTCGCGCTGGAGAAATCCAACAGCAAGAATTCCTGGATCGACTATGCGCCGGCGCAGCGGCAACGGATGATCGAAGAGGCGTTTCGCGTCGAATGATTATATAATCAGATCAACGCACTAGCAGGAGTTAAGAAAATGGGCATCATCGGCTGGATCTTCGCCGGCATCGCGGTCGGCATCCTGGTCGGCGCGCTGATCAGGATCTTCGGCAAGAAGAAAGAGCAGTAAGCGTCACGCTGTTCCGTGGGCCGCCAGCAGGCACTCATGGAACAGCTTCACCACCCGCTGTGGCACCGGCGAGCGGCGCAGCACGCTGGAATATTCGCAGTGATAGCGGAACAGCGCTGGTTTGATCGCCCGCATCATATTCTGCGCCACGAAAAACGCCGCATAGTGATCCGGCAAAAAGCCGACGTATTTGCCGGACAGGATCAGCGTGGCGATCGACTCCTGCGCAAACCCCGTCGCCTTGCGATGCAAATGTTGCTGCAGGCTCAGTTCCATATTCGGCGAATGATAGCCTAATCCGGCGAAGGCATAATTGTGCAGCAGATCCCAATTTAATGTTTCATGGGGGCCGGAAAATAATTCATGCTGCGCGCCGCAATATAAGAACATCCTCTCACTGAATAACGAATGATAAGATAAACTTTCCGCGCTGCGGTGCATGGGAATAACGCCAACCTGAAATTGCCCGTCAATGACGCCGCGTTCAATGGTATTAATCGGCTCCACGTACATTTGCAAAGAAACCTCCGGCGCACGCTCGCTGAATAACGCGATGGCCCGGCCGATCTGCGCCTGCGGATTGCTGACCGTATGGTCGAATATCGCCACGTGCAGCTGCCCGCCCATGCGCTGGTGCACCTCGTCCACCCCGCGCCGGAACGCCTCGGTGGCCGCCAGCAGGTTGACCGTTTCCTGGTAGATCAACAGCCCCTCGTCGGTGACTGCAAAGCCCTCGCGCCCGCGCTGGCACAGCGTCAGGCCCAGCCGCTGCTCCAGATCCTTGATGTGTTTGCTGATGGTCGACAGGCTGATGTTCAGTTCCAATTCGGCGGCGCTCATGCCGCCGCAGTCGACCACGGCCTTGAATACCCGCAGCAAACGCAGATCCATATCCGACAATTGCCCTAACAGCGCGCGCTTTTTTACTTGCATAAAACCTTAAGTAAGTTTCGACATATGATTATTCACAGTAGAGAACAAGCGGTACATAGTCAATTTCGCACAACAATTCGTTAACAACTCGGTTTATTTCATTAATCGCTCTTATTTTCCTGTTCGGAGGAAAACATGGCCGCTGAAAATCACCCGCTAAATAGTCTCGATGCCGAAGGGTTAGAGGCCCATTGGATGCCTTTTACCGGTAACCGTAATTTTAAAGCGCAGCCGCGCATCATTACTCAAGCCGCGGGGGCGTATTACACCAGCCATGACGGCAGAAAGATTTTCGACGGCCTGTCCGGATTATGGTGTTGCGGATTGGGGCACGGCCGGCAGGAAATCACCGACGCCGCCCAGCGCCAGCTGGCGACGCTGGATTACTCGCCGGCGTTTCAGTTCGGCCACCCGCTGTCGTTCGAACTGGCCAACAAGATCAAGGCACTGACGCCGGCGGGGCTGGATTACGTGTTCTTCACCGGCTCAGGATCGGAAGCGGCGGACACCTCGCTGAAAATGGCGCGCGCTTACTGGCGCGCCAAAGGCCAGGCAGGCAAAACCTGCTTTATCGGCCGGGAAAAGGGCTATCACGGCGTTAACTTCGGCGGTATCTCGGTCGGCGGCATCGCCGGCAACCGCAAGACGTTCGGCGCCGGCGCCGAGGCGGACCACCTGCAGCACACCCTGCTGGCCGGCAACGCCTTTTCGCGCGGCATGCCGCAACAGGGGGCGGAGCTGGCGGAAGAGCTCAACCGCATCATCGCGCTGCGCGACGCCTCAACGATCGCCGCGGTGATCGTCGAACCCTTCTCCGGCTCCGCCGGGGTGATCGTGCCGCCGGTCGGCTACCTGCAGCGCCTGCGCGAAATCTGTACCCAGCATGACATCCTGCTGATCTTCGACGAAGTGATCACCGCCTTCGGCCGCTGCGGTGCGATGACCGGCGCCGAGGCGTTCGGCGTCACGCCGGACATCATGAACATCGCCAAACAGGTGACCAACGGCGCGCAGCCGATGGGCGCGGTGGTGGTGCGGCCGGAGATCTACCAAACCTTCATGAACGGCGGCGAGCCGGACTACCAGCTCGAATTCCCGCACGGCTACACCTACTCCGCCCACCCGGTCAGCTGCGCGGTCGCGCTGGCGACGCTGGACATCCTGCAGCGCGAACAGATGGTGGAGCGCGTACAGGCGCTGGCGCCCTACTTCGAGCGCGCGGTGCACAGCCTGCAGGGAGCCAAACACGTCGCCGACATTCGCAACATCGGCCTGGCGGCCGGCATTACGCTGGCGGCGCGGCCGGGCGAACCGGCGCGGCGTCCCTTCGAGGCGGCGATGCGCTGCTGGGAAAGCGGATTTTACGTGCGCTACGGCGGCGACACCCTGCAACTGGCGCCGCCGTTCATCAGCAGCGAAGCGCAGATCGATGCGCTGATCAACGCCGTGGGCGACGCCCTCAACGCCACCGAATAAGGAGAAAACCATGACCATCACCCACTGGATCAACGGCGAGCCTGCCGCCGGCGGCGAACGCAGCCAGCCGGTTTACGACCCGGCCACCGGCCAATCGGCGCAGGAGGTGCAGCTGGCCGACCGCGCCACGGTGGAGCGCGCCATCGCCGCCGCCGAACAGGCCTATCCCGCCTGGCGCGACACCCCGCCGCTGAAGCGCGCGCGCATCATGATGAAGCTCAAGGATCTGCTGGAGCAGCACGCCGACGCCATCTGCCAACTGATCACCGCCGAGCACGGCAAGGTGCTCAGCGACGCCCTGGGCGAACTGCAGCGCGGCATCGAGAATATCGAATACGCCGGCTATGTGCCGGAACTGCTGAAGGGCGAACACAGCAAAGAGGCTGGTCCGGGCATCGACAGCTGGAGCGAGTTTCAGCCGCTGGGGGTGGTGGCGGGCATCACGCCGTTCAACTTCCCGGCGATGGTGCCGCTGTGGATGTGGCCGATGGCGGTCGCCTGCGGTAACACCTTCGTGCTGAAACCTTCCGAGCGCGTGCCTTCCGCCGCGCTGTATATCGCCCGGTTGGCGGCGGAAGCCGGGCTGCCGCCGGGGGTGCTCAACGTGGTCAACGGCGATCGTGAAGCGGTGGAGACCCTGCTGCATGACGGGCGCGTCAAAGCGATCAGCTTCGTCGGTTCGACGCCGGTGGCGGAACACATCTATCACACCGGCTGCGCGCAGAACAAACGGGTGCAGGCGTTGGGCGGCGCCAAAAACCACGCGGTGGTGCTGCCGGACGCCGACATCCCCGGCGCGGTCGGCGCGCTGATGGGCGCCGCCTTCGGCTCCTGCGGCCAGCGTTGCATGGCCATCCCGCTGGTGGTGGCGGTGGGCGACGGCACCGCCGACGCGCTGATCGCCGGGCTGCGGCAACAGATGGCCACCATGCGCGTCGGCCCCGGCAGCGACAACCGCAACGACATGGGGCCGCTGGTGACCCAACAGCATTATCAGAAGGTGAAAGGCTATATCGATCAGGGCGTAGCCGAAGGCGCCGAGCTGCTGGTGGACGGCCGCGAACTGAGCGTGATCGGCGCCGACGGCCGCCCCAGCCAGGGGTATTTCCTCGGCCCGACGCTGTTCGATCGCGTGACGCCCGGCATGCGCATCTATCAGGAAGAGATCTTCGGCCCGGTGCTCGGCGTGGTGCGCGCGGCATCGCTGCCGGAGGCGATGGCCATGATCGACGCCCACGAATACGGCAACGGCACCTGCCTGTTCACCCGCGACGGCGAAGCGGCGCGCTACTTTTCCAGCCGCATTCAGGTCGGCATGGTGGGGATCAACGTGGCGCTGCCGGTGCCGGTGGCCTACCACTCGTTCGGCGGCTGGAAGCGCTCGCTGTTTGGCGATCTGCATGCCTACGGCCCGGACGCCGTCAGGTTCTACACCAAACGCAAGACCGTGACCCAGCGCTGGCCGGCCTCCGGCGATGCCCGCCGCGCCAGCTTCAGCTTCCCGTCGGGGCAGGGGTAACACATAAGAACAATAAACTTCCGGGGAGCAACGCTCCCCGGCATTTAGCGCGCTCCATTTGATTCCTGCGTACAGCCTGTGCAGCAAAACAATAACTCACTCACACGTTAATGGAGTCGTTATCCCATGAAAGAGTCCGCCCCTGAACACACCTTCAAAGGCAATCTCAGCGTCCTCGACGTGGTGATGATCACCGCGTCCGGCGTGACGCCGGCCAGTTCGATCTTCGTTATCGCGCCGCTGGCGATCGCCAACGCCGGCAGCGGCGCCTTTCTGTCGTTTCTGATCGCCGCCTGCGTCGCCGCCGCCATCGCGCTGTGCTATGCCGAGCTCGGCGCCGCACACCCCAGCGCCGGCGGTGAATACAGCATCATCAAGCGCCTGTTCGGCACCCTGTGCGGGTTGCAGACCTACCTGTTTATCCTCAGCGCCTCGCTGTTCGTGCCGGCGGTGCTGGCCACCGGCGCGGTGCCTTACCTGAACACCGCGCTGGGCACCCAGTTCGACGCCTCAACCGCCGGCATGCTCACCGTGCTGGTCGGCGGTATCTGCGCCATTTTCAACATCAAAGCCAACGCCCTGCTGACCGGCGCCTTCCTGGTGGTGGAAGTGGCGGTGCTGGCGCTGATCGCCTGGCTCGGCTTCAGCCACCCGCATCAAAGTACAGAGATCCTCACCGCGCCGGTGATGCTGGACGCGCAGGGCAGCCTGGCGCCGGTATCGCTGCCGCTGATCGTCGCCATGGTCGGGGTCGCGTTGTTCTCCTACAACGGCTACGGCGCGGCGGTGTACATGGCGGAAGACATGCGCGAACAGGGCAGGCCGATGGCGATCGCGATCATGCTGACGCTGGTCATCGTGGTGCTGGTGGAACTGGTGCCGTTCACCGCCCTGTTGATCGGCTCGCCGTCGCTGACGGAGATGGCCAAACAGGCCGATCCGGTCGGCTACGTGGTCACCCAGCTCGGCGGCCCGACGCTGGCGCGGGTGGTGAGTGGCGCAATCTATCTGTCGGTGTTCAACGCCATTATCGCCATCGTGGCGCAGTTCAGCCGCATGATGTTCGCCAGCGGACGTGACGGCTTCTGGCTGCCGGCGTTCAACCGGGCGCTGAAAATCATCCACCCGCGCTTCGGCACCCCCTGGATCGCCACCCTGCTGTTCGGCGTGCCCTCGGCGCTGCTGGCGTTTTGCTCCGATCTCGAATCGCTGACCTCGTTCACCGTGATCCTGTTGCTGCTGGTGTACATCATCATGGCGGTGGCGGCGCTGATCAGTCGCCGTCGCCGCCACTTCCACCATCCGTACCTGATGCCGCTGTGGCCGCTGCCGGTGGTGGTGGCGCTGCTGTGCTGCCTGTACGTGCTGTGGACGATTTTGATCGCCAGCAGCCTGAAAGACTTTATTATCATTGCCGGCATCATCGGCTTCGGGCTGGCGCTGAACCATCTGCGCGGCCGCCAGACGGCACCCCTCGCCGCCCCCTCAATAGAAGGAGAATAACCATGACGCAGCGCGCTCAGGATCTGGGCATCATCATCGGACAGGGCACGCCCGGCCCGCTGAACGCCATCACCGACGTGCCCGGCGTGCGCGTTGGCCATGCCAGCCTGCATGCCGATTTAGCGGACGGGCGCAGCGTGCGCACCGGCGTGACGGTGATTGAACCGCGCCCCGGCTCCGCCCGCCACGCCCCCTGTTTCGCCGGCGTGCACGTGCTGAACGGCAACGGCGACGCCACCGGCCTGGAATGGGTGCGCGAAGCGGGCCTGCTGACCAGCCCGATCGCCTTCACCAACACCCACAGCGTGGGGGTAGTGCGCGATGCGCTGATCGCGCTGGAGCGTGAAGCGCTGCCCGCGAGCGACAATGCGGTGTACTGGAATATGCCGGTGGTGATGGAAACCTTCGACGGCCTGCTCAACGACATCAACGGCTTTCACGTCAAGGCCGAGCACGTGCGCCAGGCGCAGCAGGCGGCCCAGGGCGGCTTACCGCAGGAAGGCGCGGTCGGCGGCGGCAGCGGCATGATCTGCCATGAATTCAAAGGCGGCAGCGGCACCGCGTCGCGCCGCTTGCCCGCCGATCAGGGCGGCTGGACGGTGGGCGCCATCGTGCAGGCCAACCACGGCAAGCGCGAGTCGTTGCTGGTCGGCGGTTACCCGGTGGGCCGGCACCTGGGGCATCTCCCCTCGCCGTTCACGCCGCAGTTGCCGCATCCCGGCATGGGCTCCATCGTGGTGGCGCTGGCGACCGACGCGCCGCTGCTGCCGCACCAGTGTGCGCGACTGGCGCAGCGCGCCAGCATCGGCATCGCCCGCACCGGCGGCGGCACCGAGGATTCGAGCGGCGACATTTTCATCGCCTTCGCCACCGGCAACGACGACCTGCCGCCCGCCGACTACGCCAATAAAGGCGCCTTCACCACGCCGCTGCGCATGGTGAACAACGACTACATTTCGGCGCTGTTCGCCGCGGCGGCGGAAGCGGTGGAAGAGGCGATCGTCAATGCGCTGCTGGCGGCCAATAGCGTCAGCGGCAACGGCCATCGGGCGGAAGGATTGAGCGCCGAGCAGCTGGTGACGGCGCTGGAGCAGGCCGGCTGGCGACGGTAAAAAAACACAGGGCGCGGGGATTAACCGCGCCCTGCTTATCAGGATTCGCCGCCCGGCTTGGGCGTCGGGTAGTCGTAATCCACCCGCAGCGGTTCAGCGTAGACGCTGTTCCACAGCTGTTGGTACAGCTGGTCCAACCGCCCGCTCATCGCCGCGCTGCGCATCACCAGCTCCAGATTGCGCGAGTTGTCCAGATAGCCGCCGGTCCAGTTGCTGGTACCCACCCAGGCAATCTCATCGTCGATGGTCATCAGCTTGCTGTGGATCACGCGGGCAAACGGAATGAAACCGCTGCTGGCCGGCGGAATGGTCACCACTTTTATCTGCACGTTCGGCACCAGCGCCAGGCTCTTCAGCCAGGCGATATCCGGCTTTTTGGTGTTCCAGTTGGCCACCATCAGCTCGATCTGCACGCCGCGCGCCGCCGCGCCGCGCAGCGCGTTGTCGATCACCGCGTAGAAGGGGCGGCTGCGCTCCGGGCCAAACGACAACGGCGCGTAGTCCATCACCTGCACCCGCACCCGCCGTTTGGCGTCGGCCAGCAGGCGCGGCAACTCGGCCTGCGAGTCAATCACCCCTGCCGGGTTGTAGGCGCGCGGGCTGGCCACCAGATAGTTGCCCTGCGGCTGCGCCATCGTCGGCGAATCGGGCAACGCCGGCACCGGTTTATCCTGCGCCAACAGCGCCTGCGCCTGCCAGTCCTGTTCGAAGATCGCCTGAATTTGTCCCACCACTTTGGCGTCGCTGATGCGCAGCCCGGTTTCGTGAATATGCTCCAGCGCGCGCCAGTCGAAGTTCTGGCTGCCGACGAACGCCTGTTCGCCGTCCACCAGCAGGTATTTGGCGTGCAGGATGCCGCCGCTCAGCTTCTGGTAAGGAATGATGCGCAGCTCCAGATTGGGGATCGCCTTCAGCTGTTCCAGCGTTTCGGCGGTAGAAATGCGAATGCCCTTCTCTTCCACCAAAAAGCGAATTTTTACCCCGCGCTCGCCGGCCGCCTTCAGGTGCTGCAGCACACCGTCCAGCAGCGAACCGTCCTGATTCGCCACGTAAAACTGCCCCAGGTCGATGCGGGTTTTCGCCGCGTCGAACATCTCGCGCCACACCTCGGCGGTGTTGCGCAGGTCGTCGGCCTGCAGCGCGGTTTCCACCGGCGCGGTGTACACCAGCTCATAGCCGGGAATAGCAAAACGCGCCGCAGCGCTCTGGCTCAACATCAACAAAAAACCGCCCCACAATGCCGTATAAAGGCGGCCGAGCGGCCGCCGTACTGGATGGCCATTAGGCATAGCGCGGCGCTCCGCTGTCAACCCATTGTTCGCCGCTGCCGTTCTCCGGGCGGCTGGCCGGCTGACCGACGCGGATCAGCAGCACCTTCAGCAGCTCGTTGATGCGCTCCATGCGGCTCTGCAGAAAGTTGTTGGCGACCAGGCACAGCAGCGCGATGGCGATGCCCAGCCCCGTGGCATACAGCGCGGTGCCCATCCCGGCCGACACCAGGCTCGGCTCAGACACCCCCGAGGCGGCCAGCGCCTTGAAGGTTTCGATGATCCCCATCACCGTGCCGAGCAAGCCCAGCAACGGCGCGGCGGTGACCACGGTTTCCAGCAGCCACAGGCCGCGCGCCATCGGCGGCTTGCTCAGCAGGTACTGGGCGTCGATCAGATCGCCGATCGCCTCGCGGTCGCCGGCGCGGTGTTTCTGCGCCAATACCGGCGCGATCACCGCCATCGGCAGGCTGTTGCGCTGGGTCAGCTCGTCCGGCAGATCGGCGGCGCGGCGCACGTCCGGCGTCAGCGCCTGCTCCAGCCGGCGCGCCTGGCGTTGGGTATAGGCGAAGTACAGCGTGCGTTCAATGATGATCACCAGCGCGATCGCCAGCGCGGCGTACATCACGTAGAAAATAATGTCGTGCAACAGATTGGCGTCCATACAGGGCTCCTCTTTCCCGCCGCCCGGCAGGCGGCGGGATATTCAGTTAAAAGGTGGCTTCCAGCGAAACGCTGAAGGTGCGTTCTTCGCCGACGTTGTAATACGGCGTGCTGGCCTTCACGCCGCCGTAAGGCGCCGCGTTGAAGGTGGTGGTGCGCACCGAGGTCAGGTATTCCTTGTCAAACAGGTTGCTGATGCCAAAGCGCAGCGCGGCGCTCTTGACGATTTTCTTGTCCACAGGCAGATGCACACCCGCCGCCAGATCGAACACCGTGCGGCCGCCGATCTTCTCGTCGTTGGTCAGATCGCCGTAGAACGAACTGACGTACTTGCCGCTGACGCTGCCGTAATACAGCCCGTCGTCATAACCCAGCGTCATGTTCAGCAGGTTTTTCGGCACGTTCGGCACCTCTTTGCCGGAGGTCGGCAGCGGCAGCCCGCCGTTGCTGACAATGTCGCTCTTCTGCTTCGACTCGGTGTAGGTATAAGAGGTGTAGTAGTTGAAGTTATGCGGCAACTGGCCGCTCCACTCCAGCTCCAGCCCTTTGTTCTCCACATTGCCGATGTTCATCATCTCGTAGTCACCGGCCGAGTTGGTGGTGGAGATTTGGCGATCGCTGTAGCGCATGTAAAACAGCGTGGCGCTCAGCAGCATGTCTTCCTGCTGGAAACGCCAGCCCAGTTCGTGGTTCCAGCTGAGCTCCGGCTTGGTGCTGAGCGAGTCGCCGACGTTGTACAGCACGTAGTTCGGCGGCGTGCGCATGTTGCGCGTCAGGTTGTAGAACACCTGGTTTTCCTGATTCACCTTATAGCTGGCGCTGAAGTTCGGCAGGAATTCATGATAGGTGGCTTTGCGCTTCTCCGGCACGTTGTACAGGCTGCCGCGGTTGTCCCCTTTGCGCTCCACGTACTGATAGGCCAGGCCGCCGACGAAAGTCCAGTCCGGCGTGGCAAACCAGGTGTCCTGCAGCCACACCTTCTGCGCCGGAGTGATGGTGTACTGGTTGCGCCCCTGCACCGTATTGCCATTGGCATCCTTCACCTGATCGGATCCGCCCGGCTGGCCCCAAATCTGCGACGGGTTGCCGTCGCCCTTGATGCTGATGAACGGCTGAGTCTGCAGCTGACGTGCGCGCTCATACCAGTAGCCGACGTCCAGGCTGTGCTGCTCGTTGATGTCCCACTTCAGCTTGGTGGTGATGCCCGGCCGCCAGGTTTGGGTCCACGACGGGCGGTAGTAGGTGTTGGATTTCAGGTTGCTGAGATCGTACTGCCCGGCCTTGCTGGAGGTGCTGGACAGCACCGAGGCCGTCTGGCCGTTGAAGCTGCCGCCGTTGCCCCAGTAGTAATAGGGTTGCAGAGTCAGCGACAGGTTATCGCGCAACTGCAGCTTCTGGGTGAATGACAGCGTGAAGTTCTCGAACGGGTTGCGCTCAATCTTGTAGTACTTATTCAACTGCCCTTTGTTGTTGTACTCCGGTGTGGTGACGTAGTCGGTGTCACGGCCGTCGTTTTGGAACTGCGCCTTGCTCAGGGTGTTGTAGTTGGTGTTGTTCTGGCGGTTGTACTTCATCACCAGATTGCTGCTGTTGCCGTTGCCGTCTTCATACAGCGAGTTCATCTCGAACTTGTCGGAGTACAGTCGCCCTTCGCCGCGCCACTTCTTCGCTTCGGTGTGCGAATAGGAGAGCCAGTTGCTGAAGCCGTTGTACTCGCCGGTCTCGAGGCGGGCGAAGGTTTTGCTCAGGCTGTTGCTGCCCAGCGTTTGCTTGACGAAACCGCCGAAGTCTTTCGCCGGGCGGCGCGTCACCAGGCCGATGTTGCCACCGCTGGAGCCGATGTGCGGGCCGTCCGCTTCGGAAGAGCCCTGGGTGACGAACACCTCTTCCAGGTTCTCCGCATCGCCGAGCAGGTTCGGGTATACCGCGTAGTTGCCGGAGTCGTTGATCGGAATACCGTCCATCGACAGGCCGATCTGATCGGAATTCATGCCGCGCATGGTGTAGTCCACGCCGCTCAGGCCGCTGGCGTCGTTGCTGTTGACGTTCAGGCCCGGCGTGTATTTCAGCTTGTCGATGGCGTTGGCCGCCGACGGCATTTTGTCCATCGCCTCTTTGGTGACGGTAGAACGCGCCTTGGCGCTGTCATCCTGCACCATCATGCCGCCGCCGAGCGACTGCCCCTTGACGCTGATGGTGCCGACATCGGTGGCGTCGGCCGCCAGCGCGGCGCCCGGCAGCATCGCCGACATCACCGCCAGATAGATCCCAGAACGATTAAACGATTTCATTGTGTGCATCCCATAAAAATCAAACGATTAACCCTTGCGCTAAGGCGCCTGATAATTGAACGTCGCGGTAAATCTTTTGGTTGTTTGCCCGGCGAATGCCTCGCTCGGGAACGGCTTTACTGAACTGATGCTTTGCAGGCTGCCCATCGCCGCGCGGTTCAGCAGCATGCTGGCGGCTTTGTTGGCGATGCCGGAAGAGAGCACCCGCCCGCTGCGATCGACCTCCAGCCACACTTCGACGTTGCCCTGCGGACGCTCGAGCGAGGCCTGACGCCCGCTCGGGTAGCGCTTGCGCTGTTCCAGCTCGCGGCGCAAGGCCAGCAGATAGCCGTTTTCAATCGCCTGCGCATTCACCTTCGGCGCCGCCGGGGCGGCCGGTGCAGATTGCGTCGCCGGTTTGCTGACCAGCGCGCGCGGTGCAGCAGGCGCCGGCGTCGGTTTAGGCTTCTCTACCGGTTTAGCTTTCTCTTTCACCGGTTTGGGTTTGGGCTTCGACTGCGGTTTCGGCACCGGCTTGGCTTCCACGATCGGTTCCGGCGCCGGTACCACCGGTTCGGGGATCGGCTCCGGCGCCGGTACCACCGGTTCGGGGATCGGCTCCGGCTCGGGCGGCGGCGGTTCGGGCTGGGGTTCCGGCGGCGTTTCCGGTTGAGGTTCAGGCGCCGGTTCAGGCTCCACCAGCGCCAGTTCGATGGCGGTTTCGTCGTAGCGCGGCTGGATCTTCAGCGCCGCCTGCTGGCTGGCGAACAGCAGGCAACCGGCGACAATCAGCGCCGGCAACCAGCTGAAAAGATGACGTGAGCGATAGAGCAGATACATGTCACAGCTTCCGTGTCGCGATGGAGACGGAGAAGAAACCGCCCTGGCGCAGGTTGTCCATGACTGCCACCAGCCGCTCGACCGACACGCCCTTGTCGCTGTTGACGATGATGGTGGTAGTCTGGTTGGCCTGCTGCTGTTGCTTCAGCGTGTTGACCAACGCGTCGAGCGCGATCGGCTGGCCATCCAGCTGCAGCTGTTCGTCGGCCCCCAGCGTGACGATCGCTTTTTTCTGCGGTTTCAGCTGCTGCGCGCTGCCGGCGGACGGCAGCTGCGTTTTCAGCCCGAGCGCCGGAATGACGTTCAGGCTAATCAAGACGAAAAACACCAATAAAAACATCATCACGTCGATCATCGGGATCAGCTCGATGTGCGCTTTGTTCTTTTTCGGTTCGTTCCAGTTACGCATGACACTCCCTCCCAAAAGCGAAGCAGCCAATATAGGAGGGGTTTGTTTACCTTTTGTTACGCTTGTGTGATCTTATTTTCACAGCGTGGATTTTTTGCGAGAATTCTTTCAATGGCAGGCGATAACGGAGAAGATATAACTTATTAATTAGCTATAGTTTTTAATGGAATAATCACAGGACGGACGCACTCGCCTAACGGGTAGCAGAGCCTGAAATGTGAAAATAGTGACAGCCGCACCGGGCCCAGGGCAACGACGAGAAGAAATCGCCTCAGCCCGTCCGCAATAAGGGCATTATGATGCTTTCCACCGCTGCCTCCAGTGATATCACCTTTTTTAGCCAAGAAGATTCTCAATTCCCGTCATAAAAATATCGACAGAAAATAAATACTCGCATATATAACCAAACAATATTCCACGTTGGATATATTATTGCCAACGGCTTATCAGCTGTTATATTTTTAAATTGAAATAGCGCGTCAGCGTTATTTTCGGTATTAATTAAACTCACTAAGTCACCCTTTTATTTATAAGGATTGTATATGAAAGTACTTAGTCAATATGAAGAGCAGTACGTTAGCGGTGGCGATCTGAACGCGGCCTGGGATGGGTTGCTGGACGGCGCTATGACCGGCGCGCTGATTGCAGGCAAATCCGCAGGGGCCGGCGGCTTTATTGCCGGCGCCGTCGGCCAACTGGTCGGTACCATTATCGGCGGCGTCGCAGGCGGCGTGGGGCTGGGGCTGTATGGCCTGACGCATACGCAGCAGGAAGTGGCGGACTACGCAAAACATTTCCGCGAAACTATCGGCTCCACCTCGACCTCGGTCGGCGGCAGCCTATAAGCACGAATAGATAGTCACCCTCGCGGTGGCTATTTATTTTATTGCCAACCTCACCCTACGCGCCCGCTGAACGCGTTATCATTATCGCATCCCGGTATTCTTTCAAGCCTGAGGTTATCGCCTCGGTGTTCAATTGCGAAACCATCCACGGGCTGAAAGCGAAAGGCGTTAATTTTACCGCCGCCATTAAATGATTGAGCTCGACCCAGGCATAATCCGCAACCTCATCCGGATTGCCATGGAGCGTGCCTTTAATTTGCGCGGCAAATACCGGGCAAACTTCATTCTCCATCACGCCGGACGCGTCGGTAGCCTGGTAGCTGAATGCCTCGCTCAACAGCGTGATCTGCTCCACCTCCGTGCCCAGTTCAACCTGGGCGCGGCGCCTCACCGCCTTTGCCAGCGCCTCTTGCGGCAAGGGGTGGCCGCAAAAGGAATTGGTCCAAACGCCTGGCCACGCAGTTTTACTCAATGCGCGCCTTGTGGCCAGCACGTTGCCCTCTGGGGTAAAGAGGTAACATGAAAAGGCCAAATGCAGCGGCGTATGGTGCGTGTGCACCTGATTTTTCGGCATCGTCCCGCAAGGCTGCCAGGCGGCATCGAGCAAAACGACGTCTTCGTTATTCATCATTGCGATTTCCATAAAAGACTGATGCTTGCCCGCCTTCAGTCTCATTTCGTCAAAAGAGGAGGAATGGCCGGCACGTCCGGCGCATTATCGATATCCTGCTGAGTCATGCGAAACTCAGGCGGATAATGCTCCCGTTCCGTTCTGCCAGCAGGCTCGGTATTCCGCCAGCTATAAAGACAGTGCTGGCATTGATATACCGTCCCTACGCCCTTCACCGGTGAATGTATCATGATGTCTGTCTGTTTATCGGCCCGACAAGGGCAAATCATAGGATCGCCTTAAGGACGGTTAGCCGGCATGGCGGTTAATTGTCTCTCCCCCCAGGCCGGCCTCATCAGAGGGTACAAAAATCATAAAAAAAGACGCCCGCAGGCGTCTTCTTGGCATTTTCACTGGGGCCGGAAGGCTTTCAGTTCACTTTCACCGGCATACCGGAACGGGCTTTGATCGCCGCGTCCACTTCGCTCTGGTTAACGCCGGCGTCCATCAGCACTTTGCCGACCGGGGCGGAAATGGTCAGCGGCACCGGATCTTTGGATTGCAGCTGCTCTTCGTTGGCCGACAGCGGGTTGTGCACTTCCACGTAGCGCGAGCCGTCCGGTTCGACGGTGGCTTTCATCGGTTCGTTGATGAACTGCACGCGGGTGCCGACCGGCACTTTCTCGAACAGGTACTTGATGTCGTCGGCACGCAGACGCACGCAGCCGTGGCTCACGCGCAGGCCGATACCGAAGTTGGCGTTGGTGCCGTGGATGGCGTACAGGCGGCCAACATACAGCGCATACAGCCCCATCGGGTTGTCCGGGCCGGCCGGGAACACCGCAGGCAGGATCTCGCCGTCAGCCGCATATTCAGCGCGCATCTTGGCGGTCGGCGTCCAGGTCGGGCCGTCTTTCTTGCGCTGCACGGTGGTGGTCCAGTTCAGCGGGGTGTCTTTACCCAGCTGGCCGATGCCGATCGGCAGCACCACCACGGTGTTGGAACCTTTCGGGTAGTAGTACAGACGCATCTCGGCGCTGTTGATGATGATGCCTTCACGCGGCGCGTCCGGCAGGATCAGCTGCTGCGGAATGGTCAGGGTGCTGCCGGCCTTCGGCAGGAACGGATCCACGCCCGGGTTAGCCTCCAGCATGTTGCTCAGCCCCATCTGATACTGGGCGGCGAAGCTTTCCAGCGGCAGTTTGCTGTCTTCCGGTACGGTGATTTGGATATTCTCGCCCACCAAACGGCTGTCTTTTGGCGGCAGCGGGTAGACGACGGCGAAGGCAGCCTGGCTGAATGCAACCAGTGCCGTAAACAGGGTTAGTAACGCGCGAATGCTCATTTTCATCTTCGTGTTGGTCAAGGCCACTGGCGATTATGGGTATCGGTTTCTACGGCCACTTTGCCCCGCTGAATTTCAGCCGGCAGCCAACGGCGCTGCGGCCTGAAAAGCCAGGGGGGTTTGACCGGATGCGCATTATATGTGCACATCAATCAAAGTGTGAACCATTACCGATGTAATATCGCAATTTTTTGTAACCTGACGCGCCACGAAGGCGATTTTTTGCGAGAACCGCCGCCTAACTGGCGGCGGCCAAGGCTTCCACCCGCCGGATCGGGATCAGATATTCACAGCGGATCGCCGCGCCGCCGAGCGGGCAGCTGCCCTCCTGCGCCGGGTAGAAACGCTCGATATCCTGCCCCGGCCGGCGGATGGCGTTCATCTGCGGCATCGCGGTGTCATACAGCCGCACGATAAAGTTTTGTAACCCTTCCGCCAGCCCTTGATAGGTGAAACGGGCATACTCCCCCTGTTCGATAGTCACCCGCTCTCCCATCGCCCCTTCATCCGGCAGAGCGGCGGTATAGGCCATGCGCGGGCAGCCCCGGCGTTGCCTGTCGACCTCCAGGCTGGTGAGGCCGTACACCACCTCCGGCAGCGCTTGCGGCCGCAGCAGCTGCCGCCAGGCATGGCGGCGCAGCTCGCATTTGGAATCCGCCAACTGCCCCAGCGTGAAGCTGCGGCGCTGGGTGTTGCCCACCAGCTGCATGGCGGGCAGCGTCACGATGTCGGCCTGCGGCAACGGCGCCTCGGTCAGCCGCAGCGGCGGCTGCAGGCCATAGCTCGACCAATCCTGGCTGCGGCGATAGCTGGCCGGCGGCAGACCGAACTGCTTGCGAAAGCAACGGGTGAAGGTTTGCTGTGAATCGAACTGGTAAGTATCGGCGATGCAGGCCACGCTGGTGCCGGTCAGGCGCAGTTCGCGCGCGGCGGCGGTCAGCCTTCTGCGGCGCGCGTAAGTGCCGAGAATATGGCCGGTATGCTGCTTGAATATCCGCTGCAAATGCCACTTGGAGTAGCCGGACTTGGCGGCGATGTCGTCCAGCGTCAGCGGCTGATCCAGGCTCTGCTCGATCCAGGCCAGCAGCTGTTCAATCACCTGTTGCTGGTGCATGGTATTCCCCTTATTTTAACAGTAACGTCTGCGCCAATACCCGGCCTGCGGCCTCATCGGCGGCCACCAGTATCGGATAGCCCCAGAATTTGGCGCCGTATTCGGCGAATTCTTCCGCCGCCGCGCGTTTGGCATCGTCCGGCTCCAGCATGATCATGCCTTTCACCCACAGCTTCAGCGCCTCGCGGTTATCGCGTTTCCACAGCGCCACCTGGGTGCGGGCATCGCGATCGTGTTCTTCATCTTCATCGCCGACGCTGCGGTCGGTCATCAAGACAAAGGGTTCGGCGCGCGCCAGCAGCGCACTGAACTCAGCCAGCTCGGCCTGGGTATCGCGCCCGTTGCGGCGCATCCACACCAGCGGAAAAGTGGCGGTATCGAGTGACATAATCAGTTTCCTCGCGAAAGGGTTTAGGACTGGCGCTTACTTTATCGGCACCGGCGCTAGACCACATTGCGCAATCAGGACATAATACTTTTCAATTCCGCCAAATTGAGAATTGTTCTCATGAAAGTACAGATCCCTCGCCGCAATATCGATATCGATCAGGTGCCACGCCCGCTGTTCGCCGTACAGAGTTCCACTATCGAACAGGACTGGGAAGTCGAGCCGCACCGTCATCAAAAGGCGCAGCTGATCTATACCGTGCGCGGCATGATCCGCTGCGAAGTGGAAAACGGCCTGTGGCTGGTGCCACCGCAGTGCGCGCTGTGGATGCCGGGCAACGTGTTGCACAACGCCCAGGGCGCCGGCTCAACGGAAGCTTACTGCCTGTTCGTCGATCAACACGTCGTCGCCGGCTTGCCGCAAAGCTGCTGCACGCTGTCGGTCTCGCCGCTGCTGCGCGAACTGCTGCTGCAGGCCACCACCTTCGAGCCGCTCTACGACGAACAGGGCGCCGAAGGACGCCTGACGGCGGTACTGCTGGATCAGCTGGTAGCCGCGCCGATCGAGAATCTGCACCTGCCGGTGTCCGACGACGCGCGCATCCGGCAGTTGACCGAAGGCATGCTGAGCAGCCCGGCGGACAAATCCACCCTCGGGCAATGGGCGCAGCGCATTGGCATGAGCGAGCGTTCCCTCAGCCGCACCTTGCAACAGCAGATGGGCATGAGCTTCGGCCACTGGCGGCGCCAGCTACACGTGATGCTGGCGCTGCAGCGCTTGACGCAGGGTGAGAGCGTACAGACGGTGGCGCTGGATCTGGGCTACGAAAGCGCCAGCGGCTTCGTCACTATGTTCAGAAAGGCAGTGGGCAAACCGCCGGCGCGTTATCTGGCGGAACGCAACGCCTCCGGGCAACCCCTGGGCGGCGCGATCAGCATGTGAACGGCCGGCGAATGCCGGCCCGGCAAGACACCGATCAGAAGTCGTAGAACACCGTAATCCAGGTGGAATCCGGCTCGTTGTCGCTGCTGTTGGCCAGCGTGCGCTCCACATACACCGACAGGCCGTAACCGATGGTGGTGCCCGCGCCGAGATAGACGTGGTTGGCGTGATACGCCTCGTCCCCCTTCAGCCGCAGCGAGTCCGCCGCCACGTAAGGCTGGACGGATTTGAGGAACGGCTTGTCGATATTGAAGGTGTAACCGACAAAGCCTTCCAGCCCGCAGCCGTCACCGGCGAAGAAGTGCGACAGCGTGCGCTGGCGGGTGCTCGGCACATAGTCTTTGTAATAGCTGGCGGTGCCGACGATATACCAGTTGTTCGGCTGCCAGGTTAACGCGGTGCCGGACAGCTGCTGGTGATAATCCTTTTCGCTGTACAGATTGTCTTTGATCTTCGCATCGGTATAACTGTAGGCCGCGCTGAAGGTGAAGTCTTTCGTCACCTTGTAATCGAAGCCCAACCCACCCCCGCCCTTGCGGCGATAAATCAGGTTATCCGCAGTGTGCAGATCGTCTTCCGGCAATAAATAGTTGGCGTACAGCGTCACCGGCCCGAAATCATTGGTGTACTTGAGGCTGTTTTTCGGTTTATTGCCGCCGTCATAATCGCCGGAAATACCGATGCCGGTGCCGCCCGCATGGCCATCGTTATCCCAGACGTCGCTTTTGATGCCGACCACCGAATAATAGATGCCGTATTGATGGCCGTAGGTCAGGGTGCCGTAACGATCGTCTTTGAAACCGGCGTACAGCTGGCGCTGATAGTCGCGCTTACCGTCTTCGTTATAGTGCCCGTCCCAGCTGAGCGCGTGCGCCAGATCGACGCCCCACTCGTAATAGCCGATGATCGAGGTGTCCTGCGTCAGCGCATAGTCGCCGCTGAAGCGAAAACGCGTGCCGCCGTCGTGGCCGTTTTTGTCATAGCCCGGCTCCGGGCCGTTATTGAAGATCCACTCGGGGCGAATGCTGCCGCCCACTTTTATACTGAGCGGCGCCAGCAACACATTGCTCTGCGGGTTTTTATCCAGAATGGTGATCTCGGCCTGTGCGCCGGCGGATAACGCCGACAGCAAGACGCCGCCAATGAATATTGGCGTTGTATTTTTTCTCATTATTACCCCTGCCCGAAAAAATTATTGTTATAAACACGGTGGTCTTAAGCCACGCAGAAATAATTAACCGATGTGAACAGCGCACGCAAGATATAAAAATTCACGCCATAACCTGTCATTATTTCAGGTTGGATTTAATTTCAGCAAAAACGTGTTCATCTGTAACGCGAAGAAAAATAATGTAATAACCGCAGCACAAAATAAACCAATCCGCACGTTTCATCCAAAATAACCCGGTGCGATTATCCGGGAATAAAGATAGCAAATAACAAATAAATATTATTGCCACAGGTAAACCGTCACGCAGGGGAATTAACTAAAGGCGGGAAATAACGACGGAGCGCGTCGCGCGCTCCGGGAGAAAGAATTCACTACTGCGCCAGCCAGCCGCCGTCCATGTTCCAGGCGGCGCCGCGCACCTGCACCGCCGCATCGCTGCACAGGAACAGCGCCAGCTCGCCGAGCTGTTCTGGCGTGACGAACGCTTGCGAAGGCTGCTTCTCCGCCAACAGCTCATCGCGCGCCTGCTGCGGATCGGTCCCGGCGGCAATGCGTTTGTCGATCTGCTGCTGCACCAGCGGCGTCAGCACCCAGCCGGGGCAGATGGCGTTGCAGGTGACAGGCGTGCGCGCGGTCTCCAGCGCCAGCGTCTTGGTCAGCCCCACCACGCCGTGCTTGGCTGCCACATAGGCCGACTTGTCTTTCGACGCCACCAGCCCGTGCACCGACGCCACGTTGATGATGCGCCCCCAGTTACGCTCGCGCATGCCCGGCAGCGCCAATCGGCAGGTGTGGAACACCGCCGACAGGTTGATGGCGAGGATGGCGTTCCATTTCTCCACCGGGAACTGATCCAGCGGCGCCACGTGCTGAATGCCGGCGTTGTTCACCAGAATGTCCACGCCGCCGAACTCGCGTTCGGCATACTGCATCATGTCCGCTATCTGGCCCGCATCGCCGAGATCGGCGCCGTGATACCCCGGCGCGGCGCCCAGCCGCGCGACCTGCATTTGCGCCTGCGCCACGTCGCCGAAGCCGTTGAGGATCACGCGCGCGCCGGCGGCGGCCAACACGGACGCTATCCCGAGGCCGATGCCGCTGGTCGAGCCGGTCACCAGCGCGGTTTTGCCTTGTACACTCATGGTATCGCTCCTTTAAACAATGCCGGTCAGGTAGAACACGCCGATCACGAACAGCACCGCGGCGCTCTTGATCAGGGTGATGGCGAAGATGCCGCCATAGGCCTGCCGGTGGCTAAGGCCGGTGATCGCCAGCAGGGTGATCACCGCGCCGTTGTGCGGCAAGGTGTCCATGCCGCCGCTGGCCATCGAGGCCACCCGGTGCAGCACCTCCAGCGGAATCTGTGCCGCATGGGCGGCGGCGATAAAGCTGTCGGACATCGCCGCCAGCGCGATGCTCATGCCGCCGGAGGCCGACCCGGTGATGCCGGCCAGCAGGGTGACGCTGATCGCTTCGTTCAGCAGCGGGTTGGGGATCGCCGACAGCGCCTGCGACAGCACCAAAAAGCCCGGCAGCGCGGCGATCACCGCGCCGAAGCCGTATTCGGAGGCGGTGTTCATCGCCGCCAGGATCGCGCCGCCGACCGCCGTCTTGCTGCCTTCCGCCAGCCGGCCACGAATATTGCGAAAACCGAACACCACCACCAGCAGAATACCCGACACCAGCGCCGCTTCCACCGCCCAGATGGCGGTGATCTTCGCCACGTCGGTGGTGATCGGCTTGGCCAGCCCCGGCAGCGTCAGCTCGTGGCTGGCGCCGTACCACTGCGGGATCCAATGGGTGAAGCCAAGGTTGAATACCCCGACCAAAATCAACGGCAGGATGGCGATCAGCGGATTCGGCAGGTTGATGTCGTCCGGGGTTTCCGGCTCGTTCAGCAGATCGGTGCCGTACCCTTCTCCCTTCAGCTGCGCCTTGCGCCGCTGGCGTTCAAGATACAGCAGACCGACCGCGATGATGAACAGCGAGCCGATCAGCCCCAGCCAGGGCGCGGCCCAGGCATTGGTGCCGAAGAAGCTGGTCGGGATGATGTTTTGGATCTGCGGCGTGCCGGGCAAGGCGTCCATGGTGAAGGAGAAGGCGCCGAGCGCCACGGTAGCCGGGATCAGCCGCTTGGGGATACCACTCTGGCGGAACAGCTCGGCGGCGAACGGATAGACCGCGAACGCCACCACGAACAGCGACACCCCGCCGTAGGTCAGCAGCGCGCACACCAGCACGATCACCGGAATGGCGTGACGCCGGCCGAGAATGCGGATCGCCGCCGCGACGATCGAACGGGAGAAGCCGGACAGCTCGATCAGCTTGCCGAACACCGCCCCCAGCAGGAACACCGGGAAGTAGAGCTTCACGAAGCCGACCATCTTCTCCATAAACAGCCCGGTGAAGGTCGGTGCCACCGCGCCGGGATCGGTCAACAGCACCGCGCCCAGTGCAGCGATCGGGGCGAACAAAATCACGCTGTAGCCGCGATAGGCGGCCAGCATCAGTAATCCCAGTGCTGCCAGGGCAATCAAAACGCTCATCGGACACCTCGCTATCGTTGTTATTGTCAGGTACGGAGTGCGAAATTACGGTTTCAGCGCAAAGCGCAGCTGATGCGCCCGTCGCCGTTGAATGCGTTCCCTGCGGGCTTCATCCCAAAGATAAAATCCCCGGCCGCTGCGCTGGCCGGTATCGCCGCGCTGCAGCCGCTGTTCCACCAGCGCCATCATCTCGTCGCCGGTCGCCAGTTCCGGGAACAGGTGGCGAGCGATGTCCGCCACCGTCGCCAGCCCGGTCATGTCGGCGGCCTCCAGCGGGCCGACCATGGCGTAACGCCGCCCCAGCGAGGCGCGCATCACCTGATCCACCACCTCGGCGCTGGCGATGCCGCTGTGGACGATGTGCAGCGCCTCGCGCAGCACCGCAAACTGCAGCCGGTTGCCGACAAACCCCGGCGCGGCGCGCTCCAGCAGCACCGCCTCCAACGCCATCCCGCCGAGCAGCGCCTGCACCGCCGCCAGATGGCGCGGATCGGTGGCGCGGCCGGGCACGATCTCCACCAGCGGGATCAGGTGCGGCGGGTGCCAGAAGTGGGCGATCAGCAGGCGCTGCGGATGGGTCATGCGCGCCGCCAACTCGTCCGGCGGCAGGCCGCTGGTGTTGCTGGCAATCACCGCGTCGTCGGCGATCAGCCCTTCCAACTGCTCATACAGCGCGTGCTTCAGCTCGAGCCGTTCCGGGATCGCCTCGATAAGCAGCCGGGCGCGCGCCACGTCGTTCAGATCACCGGTCACGCGCAGGCGCGCCAGCGCCGCATCGCGCTCAGCGTTATCAAACTGCCCGACGTCGCTCAGCTCGGCCAGAATGCCGCCCGCCACCGCCGGCGCTTCCACCCGGCGCTGCGGATCCGGGTCATACAGCAGCACCTCATGGCCGTGGCGAATAAAGTGGGTGGTGATACCCACCCCCATCAATCCGGCGCCCAGTACCGCATAGTCAGATGACTGCATCGTGCCCTCCTCGGTTGTTTACGGGCGCTCTACCGCCAGCGCCACGCCCTGCCCGCCGCCGATGCACAGCATCGCCAGCCCCTTGTTCACCCCGCGGCGCTGCATTTCGAACAGCAACGACACCAAAATGCGGCAGCCGGACGCACCGATCGGATGCCCCAGCGCGATCGCCCCGCCGTTGACGTTGACCCGCTCCGCCTCCCAGCCCAGTTCTTTGCCCACCGCCAGCGCCTGCGCGGCGAAGGCTTCGTTGGCTTCGATCAGATCGACTTCCTCCAGCCGCCAGCCGGCTTTTTCCAGACAGCGGCGCGCGGCCGGCGCCGGGCCGATGCCCATGATCGCCGGATCGACGCCCGACGACGCGTAACCGGCGATGCGCGCCAGCACCGGCAAGCGCAGCGCGGCGGCTTTTTCCGCGCTCATCAGCAGCACCACGGCGGCACCGTCGTTGAGCGACGAGGCGTTGCCGGCGGTCACCGTGCCTTCCTTGCGAAACGCCGGGCGCAGCCGCGCCAGCGCCTCCAGGCTGGTGTCGCGCGGCTGTTCGTCGTGCTCAACGCTCAGCGCTTCCCCCTTCGGCTTCGGCACCGTCACCGGCGTGATCTCCTGCACAAAACGCCCGGCCTGCTGCGCCGCCTGCGCCTTCTGCTGCGAGCGCAGCGCGAACCGGTCTTGTTCTTCCCTGCTGATGGCGTATTTCTCCGCCAGGTTCTCGGCGGTGATGCCCATGTGGTAGTCGTTGAAGGCGTCCCACAGACCATCGTGGATCACGCTGTCCACCATCTGCGCGTGACCGAGGCGCAGGCCGACGCGCGCGCCGGCCATCAGGTAAGGCGACTGGCTCATGCTCTCCTGGCCGCCGGCTATCACCGCGTCGGCGTCGCCGCTGCGGATCGCCTGCACCGCCAGATGCACCGCCTTCAAACCGGAGCCGCACACCTTGTTGATGGTCAGCGCCGGCGTCGTCACGGGCAGCCCGGCATTCAGCGCGGTCTGGCGCGCCGGATTCTGCCCGCAGCCGGCGGTCAGCACCTGGCCGAGGATCACTTCATCGATCTGCTGCGGCGCCACGCCGCTTTGCGCCAGCAGCCCCTGCACCGCCGCCGTGCCCAGTTCCACCGCCGTCAGCGGCGCCAGCGCGCCGTGAAAACTGCCGACCGGCGTGCGCGTCGCCGCCACAATCACCACTTCACGTTGTTGCACATTCACCTCCCGTTTCAGAAACGCATTTCCGGCACATGCTCCGGCACGATCAGCCGGCCGGCGGTTTTGGCGACAATCTCCGCCACGCTGACGCCCGGCGCGCGTTCGCGCAGCACGAAGGCGCCGTCTTCAATTTCCAGATAGGCCAGATCGGTCAATACCTTGCGGATGCAGTGGGCGCCGGTCAGCGGCAGCGTGCAGCGCGGCAGCAGCTTGGACTCGCCGCCTTTCGCGGCGTGGGTCATCACCACGATGATGTTCTCCGCCCCCGCCACCAAATCCATCGCGCCGCCCATGCCCTTGACCATCTTGCCGGGGATCATCCACGAGGCGATGTTGCCCTCGACGTCCACTTCAAACGCCCCCAGTACGGTCAGATCGACGTGGCCGCCGCGGATCATGGCGAACGACTGCGCCGAATCGAAGATCGACGCGCCGAGGCGCGCGGTGACCGTCTGCTTGCCGGCGTTGATCATGTCGGCGTCCAGCTGCTGCTCGGTCGGGAACTCGCCCATCCCCAGCAGGCCGTTTTCCGACTGCAGCATCACGTCCATGCCCGCCGGCACGTAGTTGGCCACCAGCGTCGGGATGCCGATGCCCAGGTTGACGTAGTAACCGTCCCTCAGCTCTTGCGCCACGCGCTGCGCCATTTGTTCACGGGTAAGCATGCGAATTCTCCTTATGCCCGCAGGGTGCGTTGTTCGATACGCTTTTCGAAGGTGCCCTGAATCAGCCGATCGACGTAGATGCCGGGGGTGTGGATCGCCGCCGGATCCAGCTCGCCCGGTGCGACGATCTCTTCCACTTCCACCACCGTGATGCGCCCGGCGGTCGCCATCAGCGGATTGAAGTTCTGCGCGGTGTGGCGGTAGATGACGTTGCCGAAGTAATCGGCCTTCCAGCCTTTCACGATGGCGAAATCGCCGGTGATGGCGGTTTCCATGATGTAGGGGCGGCCGTTGAACTCGCGCACCTCTTTGCCTTCGGCGATCGGCGTGCCGTAACCGGTGGCGGTGAAGAACGCCGGGATGCCGGCGCCGCCGGCGCGGATCTTCTCCGCCAGCGTGCCCTGCGGCGTGAGATCCACCTCCAGCTCGCCGCTGAGCGCCTGCTGCTCGAACAGCGCGTTTTCGCCGACGTACGATCCCACCACCTTGCGGATCTGATGGGTTTCCAGCAGCCGCCCGAGACCGAACCCGTCGACGCCGCAGTTGTTGGAGACCACCGTCAACCCGCGCACGCCGCGCCGGCGGATCTCTTCGATCAGATTTTCCGGGATGCCGCACAGGCCAAAGCCGCCCGCCAGCACCGTCATGTTGTCCGTCAGGCCTGCCAGCGCTTCCTGGTAGCTGCCGACGCGTTTGTCGAGCCCTGCCATATCGTTGCCCCTGCATGTTGCGGCGCAGGGCGAAATGCCCTGGCTTGCGTGAGGGCATCTTCAGGTCACAAAAATGATTTGTTAATTTTGTTTTTATGCCGCATTCATTTAGAATTTTTATTAATCAGTCGTTAACCGACAATTAACAAAGAGTTAACGAAAGCCAAAATGAAAATGAGCATCAAACAGTTACGCGCGTTTTTAGCGGTAGCTCACACTCTGAATTTCGCCCAGGCCAGCGAGCGGCTGAATATTTCTCAGCCGGCGCTCAGCCTGGCGATCCGTGGGCTGGAGGACGCGCTGGGCGGGCCGCTGCTGTTGCGCACCACCCGCCGAGTGACGCTGACGCCAGAGGGGGAAACCTTCTTCCCGATGGCGCGCCAGCTGCTGGCGGATTGGGACAACGCGGAAGAGGCAATGCGCCAGCGCTTCACCCTGCAGATGGGCAAGGTGGCGCTCGCCGCCATGCCGTCGTTCGCCGGCAACCCGCTGCCGCCGATCCTCAAGGCGTTTCGCGATCGCTACGCCGGCATCAACGTGGCGGTGCACGACGTCATCAACGAGCAGGTGTTTGAAATGATCCGCGAAGGGCGGGTGGAGATGGGCATCGCCTTCGAGCCGGAGCCGAGCGACACCCTGCACTTCACCCCGCTGTGCCGCGATCGCTTTCTGGCGGTGGTGCCGAAGGATTCGGCGCTGGCGCGCAAGGCGCAGGTCAGCTGGAAGGAGCTGCTGACGCTGGATTTCATCACCCTGCAGCGGCCATCGGCGGTGCGGCTGCTACTGGAGCAGGAACTGGCCCGCAGCGGGCGAACGCTGGAGGTGGCGTTTGAAAGCCACCAGCTGGTGACGGTCGGGCGCATGGTGGCCAACGGCCTCGGCGCCAGCGCGGTGCCGGCGCTGTGCGAGAAACAGATGGATGAGCTGGGGGCGGTCTGCGTGCCGCTGATCGGCCCGATCATCGAACGGCGCGTGGGCCTGATCCGCCTGGCGCAGCACCAACTCTCTTCCGCTGCGCAGGCGCTGGCGACGGTGATCGAACGGGAAATGACGGGGAGTGGCGGGCAGCCTGCGCTTAAACCGTAAGCCCGACGTGCTTGCCGCCCGGCAGCTCAACGTCCAGGCGCAGCGTGCCGCCCATCGCTTCCACGTAGCGTTTCAGGGTCGAAATCTTCAGCTCATTGCCGCGCCCTTCAATGGCCGCGACAGAAGGCTGGGAAATGCCCAGCGTTTTCGCCAGTTCCTGTTGGGAAATATTCAGCGCTTCCCGCAGCTGGTGCAGGTGTGCTTCAAACAGCATCTCTTCGGCCATTTCCTCGATGCACCGGCGGCTCTCCGCGGTGCGGGAGGCCAGCAGTTGCTTTAAGGTGCTCATGGGTTACTCCTTGTAAACTCTTCCGTTGTCATTACCGTCCACATGGCATCTCCTGATTATAGAGTACAATCTATGACAAGACGATAGACCGGAATATATAATTTTCTCCAGACCGCCGTTGGCGTTTTGCCTGGCAGCTCGAAAAAACAGTGGTGATTGCCTTGCGGCTTGAGCATGGAATGCGACGAGATACGGGAACAGCGGAATCAGTATCGGCCAGAGAAGAAAACATGCGGATTTGACGAGGCATTAAAGCACGCAACCCGGCGTTTTTATTTTTGAATATATATAAAAGAAATGAAATAATTTTTCATATCAATCAATAGATTGCACCCAGCATCCATTTGCCTTTCCATCTTGTGAGCGAACGCAAAAGATTGTGACAAAGTGGGTTAATCATGTCTGAACTTTCGCTATGGTGTTTTTTTCATGTTTTAACGGATTAAAACCATGGCCACAACTCAAGGAAACGCCAGAAAACTTACGGCCGATGAACACCGATTTTATCTCTCTTTGCTATGCGCACTGCTACTGAACGGCTGTCAATCCACTCACCCCTGGTACCGTCCGTTGGATGTCTCGCTCAAAGACAATCAACCTTGCTTTGCAGTGCCTATCAACAGCGTTCGCAGCGGCGACAGCCTGCAAAACCGGGGAGTGATTGTCTCACGGCAGGAACAACAGCAAGGGCATATCGTCTGGACCTCACCAGAAGTCACTCCGTTGCCTGACCTGAAACCAGGACAATGCGTCACTTATCCGCAGGTAAACTGGGCTGCGGGAGAATACTCGGTCTTGCTCGGCGTCTCGATGAATAACGATACGGAAAGGCGTAAATACATGAGAACATTTACTTTAAGCATCGAGCGTAATGGAAAGACACTATTACGTAGCGATCATTAAGCTACCCATCGTTGCATTTTCAGATGATTCTCCGATCGAGAGCGTGAGCCAGAACCTGGCCTGCACCACCGGCCGCGAACAGGAGTGCGCCAAGATCGCGGTGAAGGGATACAGTCATTTTGCGGCAAGTACTGCGGCGGGGATTTGGGTAGGGAATGCAGGTGCAGGTCTTGCGATTGCAGCCTGTTCAATTGTGTTAGGTGCAGCAACAGCAGGAACAGGTGTGATCGTTTGTGGTATCGCTGGAGCCGCTATAGACGGCGCAGCAGGATCCACACTGGATGGCATGGGTTCCGATTATTTGACGACGTTAGTGGTAGGTGAATGATGAAATTTATCGTCATATCGTGTTTGATATTGCTGGTTTTAAGCGCCTTCATCCAGTTCATTGGTTACCGTCGCCATAAAAAAGAGTTTGATGCTTTCTATCAACGTTACGCCGGCAGCGGACATTTTATTCCGCCCTACGTCGCCTTTGCCGATAGCCTCGGCATGCTTGGAACCTCATTGAAAGCACAGTGGTTTCTTTGGATTCTGAAAAGGAAAAAAATAAAAATAAGGGATCAAGTTTGGCTCGATGCGAAAACCTACGATTTCGTGCAAAAAACCGCCTCTCCTGAGCTACAGAAGTGGCTGGCGATGGATTTTATACTTTTGCTCGTAGAGGCCATTATTACCACTGTGGGCTGTATTTTTATTTATCTCATCAAAATCAACGTATAAAAATGATCAATTATATTGAGTCTTACATAAAAGAGATAAAACTCTTAGTGGTATTACTATTCTTTCTTTGCCTTCTTATCGCTATTATCCAATTTATTTACTATCGGCTTCATAAAAAAGAGTTTGATCTCTTTTATCAACACTATGTGGTGAGTAAACACCCTGTTCCACTTTTTGTCGTGATAGCGGACAACCTTAACTTCATCGGTGTTTCACTAAAAGCCCAGTGGTTTCGTTGGATTTTGAACAACCGGAAATTAAAACTGACTCGCAACGTTTGGCTAAGCCCCAAAACCTACGATTTCGTTCGAGCAACTTCATCACCAAGGTTAAAAAATTGGATCCGTAATGATTTCAGATTATTAATGTTACAAGGAGCACTCTTAATCATCATGTGTCTCCTGAACTATCTCCTGAAGTCGGTCTAATCTCCCTCCACCGCCTGCACCGCCGCCTTCTGCGTGGCGCGCTGATATAAACACAGCTCCCTGCCCGGCTTGTTTTTCATAAACGGCTGCGGGTAGCGCCCGCCGATAAACAGCGCCGAATAGCCGACGTCATCGCCGTAGTGAACGATCGCCCCTTCCACCCTGGCGTTTTTTAGCCCGCTGGCTTTCAGGCAGGCGGCGCGCATCGCCCTTTCGCTCTCGGCCCACGCCTGTGGGGAAGACGCGGTGGCGTTGAACGCGGCCAGCGCGGCGATAAGCAGCCCTATTCTCTTCATCATTGCCTCCCCTTCAACGGCCCGTCTCGCCAGTATAGACCGTGCCGGCGCGGCCAACCCGCTAACGCCGCCGCGCTCTTTACGGCATTTTTATTCCGCGCCCCGTTAACGTTACGGCGTTTTTACAGACAGTTTTTGCCGCCGCAGATACCCTTTTCACATCGCCACTATGGCCTCACAAGAGAGTTGTCCCATGCGTTTATCCCTGCCTCTGGCCGTGACCGGTCGCCGTTCTGGAGCGCGCCATGCATGCTAATATCATCGGCTTCAATCCGCTGCTGGCGGAGCTGCCCGCTTCGCCAACGCGCGCCTTCCACAAAGAGCTGGAACACTACCTGCAGCGCTATCCGCAGACCGAACAGCTGGATATTTATCTGCACGATCTGAACGGCCAGCTGCGCGGCAAGCGGCTTCCGATCGCCGAAGCCTTTGGGCTGGAAAAAGGCTGCTACTTCCCGCTGTCGATCTACGCCCTGGATCTGCACGGCCGGGTGATTGAAGAAAGCGGGCTGGGGCAACGGGCGGGCGAGCCGGACCGCTTGTGCCTGCCGGTGCCCGGCACGCTGCGCCCCTGCGCGCGCGATCCCGAACGCCACGCCCAGCTGCTGCTGACGATGCAAAACGCCGACGGCGGCGCCTGCGAGCTGGAGCCGCGCGTGGTGCTGCAACGGGTGCTGAAGCGCCTGCACGAGCGCAACTGCTTCCCGGTGGTGGCGGCCGAACTGGAGTTCTACCTGCAGGATCCGCAGCATCCCGCCGAGGCGGAAACCTGCCCAACGCAGAGCTTCGCGGTGGATGCGCCCGAGCGCCACCATGCGCTGCTGAGCGACATCGAACGGCACGCGCGGCTGCAGAGCCTGCCGTTGACCGGCGTGGTGGCCGAAGCCGCCTCCGGCCAATACGAGCTGAATCTGCATCACAGCCGGCGCGTGCTGGAAGCCTGCGACCAGATCATGGCGCTGAAACGCCTGACGCGGCAGATTGCCGAGCAACATCACCAGCACGCCTGCTTTATGGCCAAGCCCTGCGCCCACGCCGCCGGCAGCGGGCTGCATTTCCACATCAGCCTGCAGGACGAGCACGGCGAGAATCTGCTGACCAGCGCGCCGGGCGAACTGAGCGACAACATGCAGCAGGCGATGGCGGGCATGCTGGCGCTGATGCCGGCGTCGATGGCGATCCTGGCGCCCAACATCAACGCGTTTCGCCGCTTCCGCCCCGGCATGCACGTGCCGCTGCGCGCCTCCTGGGGCCACAACAACCGCACGGTGGCGCTGCGCCTGCCCTGCGCCGACAGCGCCAACCAGCGCATCGAATACCGCCTGGCCGGCGCCGACGCCAACCCCTATCTGGCGCTGGCGGTGATGCTCGGCGGCCTGCTGCACGGGCTGGAAAACCCGCTGCCGCTGCCGCCCGCCACCAACGGCTGCGAGAGCAACAACGCCGCGCCCTTGCCACTCGGCCAGCAGGAAGCGCTGGCACTGTTCCGCCACAGCGATCCGCTGCGCGAGCTGCTCGGCCCGGCGTTCTGCACCCTGTGGCACACCTGCAAAAGCGCCGAACTGCGCCGCTTCGAGGAACAGGTCACCGCCGCCGAACTCGGCTGGATGCTGTAACCCCCGGTTCATTAACCTAAGGATAATCATGAATATGCAACCGCAACGGGCGCCCGTGCAGCCGCTGCTCTGCTGGCGCAAAGGCGTTTTTCATATCAGCACCGATCGGCAGTTGTTGGATATCGAGGCGATCCAGCGTTTCCTCTGCCTGCCGGATCGGGCGGCGGCCGAGCGCCTGGTGCACCACGGCCTGTGCTTCGGGCTGTACCGCAAGCGCCACCTGCTCGGTTTCGCCCGCATGGTGACCGATTACGCCACCTTCGCGTCGGTGAGCGAACTGTTCGTCAGTGCCGAATACCGCGGCGTCGGGCTGGGAAGCTGGCTGACGCGCTGCTGCCTGGCGCATCCGGCCTTGCGCGGCCTGCGCGTCACGCTGCCCGCGCTGCAGGCGCCCTGGCGCGCCGACGGTGCGGCGCACGCCCTGCGCGCCCTTCACTGATAAGGAGACCCCCATGTCTCGTTTGGTGCTGATTTCCAACAAGCAGTGCGACGGTAAGGACCTGGCCTGCGCCGGCCAGACGCTGGCGGCCGACGCCGAACCGGGGCTGTGGCTCGGCTGGAACGGCGACGTGCAGAATTTCGCGCAGCGCCCGATCAGTTGCCGCCAACGCGCCGGTTACGATCAGGTGACCTTTCCGCTGTCGATCGAGGAGTTTCGCCGTCACTATCAGGGCTATTACCACGACGGCCTATGGCCGGTGTTCCACAACCAGCCGGAGAAGGCGCACTTCACGCCGGAAAACTACCGCGCCTACCGGCAGTTGAACCTCCGTTTTGCCGATATCGCCTGCGAGCACCTGTGCCCCGGCGACATCGTCTGCATCGACGACTATCAGCTGCTGCCCTGCGCCCAGGCGCTGAAGGAGCAAGGACTGCTGAACGCCTGCGCGTTCTTCTTCCACCTGCCGTTCCCGTCGGCGGCGCTGCTGCAGCGCATCCCGGAACATCGCCAGCTGATCGCGTCGCTGCTGTTCTACGATCTGATCGGCTTTACCACCACCGACGATCGCAACGCCTTTCTCAGCTGCCTGGCGGCCGAGTTCCCGCTGGAGATGCTGCCCGACGACCAGATCCAGGCCAACGGGCATCTGTTCGCCACCGGCATTTTCCCCGCCGGCATCAACGGCAGGCAGGTTTATTGATTTACGGCGGCGCGCCCCCTTCAGGCGCGCCGTTTTATTTCGCCGCGATTTATTTTTACCGTTTTTATTGCCATCACCATGCGTTATTTCATTTTCCGGATATAGCGATTAAAAAATGAATATTCATCCTGTTACATATCAACCGTAAAAACCCTACGCCGCCAATTGCTTTTTATTAGCGAAACACATTACCCTCTCCCTGCCATATTTAAACCGAGGAGGGCCCCATGGGCGATGAAAGTTTTAGTTTTACGCTAATGCTATTGGGCGTCTTTCAGTAATGCCATCCGCGTTGCATTCTGAAAGACACAGAATGCGGCATCCGCTCCCCTTCTGACGGTTTTCCCGCTCTGCCTGCCCGCCCATCGCTCCGCTGCGAAAACAACGTCTGTCTCAACCGCTACAGCGGTATTTATCTGGTGTCGCCGGGCATATTCCCCGAGCGGCGACGGATTTCTTATGGGAAAAATAAGGTATTGCGTTATGCAAAATAACCGGGGTACATCTGTTTTCAAAAAGTCTTATTTAAATGACTTTATCGTTATCGCCATCGGTGTTTTTTTCATTGCCTTTTTTATTCGTGCCTGGGGTGACATGCACGCTGACTTCAATGAACAAAACGTCTCTGCCATTAATCTCGATGCCTGGAACCTGCTTTATTATTCGCTCAGAACCAGCATGCGCTTTCTCCTCGGCATGGCCTGGTCGCTGCTGTTTTCTGTGGTATTCGCCGTGCTGGCCGCGCGCTATGCGCCGCTGCGCCGGGTGATCCTGCCCTTCGTCAACTTTATGGAGTCGGTGCCGCTGGTGGGGTTCCTGACCTTCACGACCGTGTATTTTCTCAACCTCTACCCGCACAGCGTGATGGGGCTGGAGTGCACCGCCATCTTCGCGGTGTTTACCGGCCAGGCCTGGAACATGATGCTGACGCTGTATCAGACGCTGCGCATCGTGCCCAAGGAGCTGGACGAAGCCGCCCGCAGCTTCAATTACAACCCGTGGCAACGCTTCTGGCGGCTGGAGTTCATCTATTCGGTGCCGGGCCTGCTGTGGAACGCCATGGTGTCGCAATCCGCCGCCTGGTTCGCCCTGGTGGCCTCCGAGGCCATTCCGGTCGGCGATCGCTCGGTCGAACTGCCCGGCGTCGGCTCCTATATCGCCGAAGCGCTGGCGCAGCAGAACGTGCCGGCGATCCTGTATGCGATCGTCGCGCTGGCCGCCAACATCGTGCTGCTCGATCAGCTGGTTTTCCGCCCGCTGGTGCGCTACACCGCGCGCTTCAAATATGAGGACGTCACCGCCAATCGCCCGCTCGGCAATCCGTGGTTCTACAACAGCCTGGCCTTCTCGCACGTCGGCGCGGCGCTCGGCCGCACGCTACGCGCGCTGGCTGACCTGTGGCTGTTCAAGCTGCCGCGGCTGTGGTACGCCCTCGGCCTGCACCGCCTGTTCAGGCTCGCCGCCAAGGGGAACTGGCTGTGGCGCAGCCTGTGGTATCTCGGCGTGGTGCTGGCCTGCGTCTGGTTCGGTTACCGGCTGTGGGAATACTTCCCCAAACAGTACTTCGCCATGCTGCCGGAATGGATGCTGCTCACCACCGCGCGCGTGGCCGCGGCCATGCTGCTCAGCGTGGCGATCTTCACGCCGCTGGGGGTGTGGATCGGCATGAATCCGCGGCTGGTGAAGATCTTCCAGCCGATCATCCAGATCCTGGCGGCCATTCCGCCCAACATTTTCTACCCGCTGATCGCCGCCTTCATCGCCATTTATCATCAGGATCTCGGCTGGTGGGCCATCCCGATGATCATGCTGGGCACCCAGTGGTACGTGTTGTTCAACGTGATCGCCGGCGTTTCCGCCATTCCAACACAGATCACCGAAGTCAGCGAAACCTTCGGCCTGCGCCGCTTCCGCTGGTGGCGCTACTACATGCTGCCGGCAATTTTCCCCTACATCGTGACGGGCATCATCTCCGCCGCCGGCGGCGCCTGGAACAGCGCCATCGCCGCCGAGGTGATCCAGTGGGGCAGTACCACCCTCAGCGCCACCGGGCTGGGCGCGTTCATTTCCGTCGTCACCGACGCCGGCAAGAACCCGGAGTCTGCGCTGGGCTGTGCCGCCATGTGCGCGCTGGTGGCGCTGTGCATCATCTTCGTCTGGCAACCGCTGTATCGCATCGCGGAAACCAAATTCAAATATGACTGATCAAGGGGGAACCACATGGTGACTCAAGAGGTAATTATCAGCGCCCGCCGGCTGAACAAGACGTTTATCGGCGAAAATAAACGCCCCAAACCCGTGCTGCGCGACGTATCGCTGACCGTACACGCCGGCGAGTTCGTCACCATTCTGGGGCAATCCGGTTCGGGCAAGTCCACGCTGCTGCGCATGCTGGCCGGGCTGATCCCACCGGACAACGGCACGCTCACCCTGGCGAGCAAACCGATCAATGGCCCGAGCGCCAACGTCGGCATGGTGTTTCAGTCCTACGCGCTCTATCCCTGGCTGACGGTGTACGACAACATCGCCTTCGGGCTGCTGGCGCAACAACTGCCGCCGCAGACGATCGCCGAGCGGCTGGGGGCGCTGCTGCGCCTGGTGGGCCTGACCGGCTATGAGCACGCCTGGCCGCGCGAGCTCTCGGGTGGCATGCGCCAGCGCGTGGGCTTCGCCCGGGCGTTGGCGGTAGAGCCCGACCTCTTGCTGCTGGACGAACCCTTCTCCGCCCTCGATATCTTTACCGCGCAAAAACTGCGGGGCGACCTGCTGGCGCTGTGGGGAGACAGCCGGCTGCGCACGCGCGCCATGGTGATGGTGACGCACGACGTCGAAGAAGCGGTGCTGATGTCCGATCGGGTGCTGATCCTGGACGCGGCCAGCAAACGGATCGACGACGAATTCAGCGTCAATATCCCGCATGCGGCGCGCAACCGGGAAAGCCTGCGGCACCTCACCGATCGGATCCGCAGCTGCCTGTACAAAAAAATCGCGCAAGCGCAATCGGTCGGTTAACGGCCCTATTTTCATCCACTTGGGGAACTGAAATGAACCATAAAAGCGTGCTGATGACGCTGATCATCCTGCTGCCGGCCGCCGCCACCGGCGCGGAAATCGTCAATAAAGACGGCAATAAACTGGATCTGTACGGCCAGCTGAACGGCGTGCATTACTTCAGCAGCGACGCCGACAATAACGGCGACCGCTCCTATACCCGCTTCGGTTTCAAAGGCGAGACGCAGATCGGCGACGCGCTGACAGGGTATGGCCAATGGGAATATCAGGCAGGGCTCGATCAGCCGGAAAGCGCCGGGCCGGGCGACAGCTATACCCGCCTGGGCTTCGCCGGATTGACGTTCGGCCCCTGGGGCAGCCTGGATTACGGCCGCAACTATGGCCTGCTGTATGACGTGGCCGGCTGGACGGACGTGCTGCCTGAATTCGGCAACGACAGCTACGAAGCGGCCGACAACTTTATGACCGGCCGCGCCAACGGCCTGCTGACCTACCACAACCGCAGCCTGGGCGGTCTGGTCGACGGCCTGGATCTCGGCCTGCAATATCAGGGGAAGAATCGGGGGGACGACGCTCACCGGGCGAAGGATATCCAGACGCAAAACGGCGATGGCTACGCCTTTTCCGCCACCTACGACACCGGCGTGGGGCTCAACATTGGCGGCGCCTACGCCAACTCTGCGCGCACGCTGGCGCAACAGCGCTTCGGCCTGGCTGACGGCGATCGCGCCCGGGCCTGGACGCTGGGGCTGAAATACGACCAGGACAACCTCTACCTGGCGGCAAGCTACGCGCGCACCGAGAACATGACCTACGTCGACGGCGATCGCTACGCCGGCTTCGCCCCCCGCGCGGACGCTATTGAGGCGGTCGCGCAGTATCACTTCGATTCCGGCGTCACGCCCTCGGTGGCCTACCTGCAAACGCGCGGCCGCAACCTGCCCGGCATCGGCGACGCCGATCTGGTCAAATACCTGGATCTGGCGCTGAATTACAGCTTCAACGCCAACATGTCGACCTACGTGGAGTACAAACTCAACCTGCTGCAACGGCAGAACGCCGTCGGCGCCGGCGCCGACGACATCGTCGAAACCGGCATCATGTATCAGTTCTGATCCCTATCCCGGCCGGAGGACGCTCTCCGGCCGGTTCATGATTCGACTTTCCGCCCGCCCCTTATTCTCTCGTTTAATTCAGGTTTATATTTCCATAAAGTGACGCCTATATTCATTATCGCGCTTTCTGTTTACGCCCCGTTTAATGAATAAAGAAAATCTTTCCCGCATTCATATTAAATTACATTTTGCCGCCATAATTCGGTGCAACCACATTGAACAATAGGCTATGGCACGCGTATTATGGCCACACGAAAAATAACGGGAGAATGATATGGACGGCGACAGTTGGTTGTTTATTTTATTGTTGGAATCGCTGAGGTCACAGGAGCAATAGTCATCCCATTGCATCCTGAAAGTGTCAGGATATGAGTCAGTTATAGCATCCCTTCGCTTTACCCTTCAGCCTCTGGCCTGCGCGCACGCCGCACCGGCACGCCCGATGGGCTACCCCCTCCAGCATAAGCGTATTAACAGTCCGATAACGGTCAGGCTTATTTGCACCCGCATTTATTTTACGCCTGCCCGGCGATAAATATCGGCCCTTTTTCCATGCTCATATTTTTAATTGGGTGGAGACGGATCATGATGGTAAAAAAAACCACGCTGCTGACGGTCAATAACGTCAGCAAAAGCGTTCAGCCTACCGGTAAAGAAAAACGTCTGGTACTGAATGAAATCAATTTGCGCCTTTACGACAACGAGGTCGTCAGCATTTTGGGGCAGTCCGGCTCGGGCAAATCCACCCTGCTGCGCATGCTTTCCGGCCTGATCGCGCCGGATCTGGGCAGCGTGATGCTGGGGGATAAAAAAGTCTCGGGGCCGAATCCGCAGATCAACATGGTGTTCCAGACCTTCGCCATTTTCCCGTGGCTGAACGTCTACCAAAATATCGCCTTCGGGCTGCAGGCGCAGGATCTGCCGCCGCAGGTGGTCGAAGCCCAGACGCTGAAAATGCTCGATCTGGTCGGGCTCACACCCTACCGCGACGCCTACCCGCGCGAGCTTTCCGGCGGCATGCGCCAGCGGGTCGGCTTCGCGCGCGCGCTGGCGGTAGAACCGATGCTGCTGTTGCTGGACGAGCCCTTCTCCGCGCTGGACGTTTATACCGGCGAACACCTGCGCAGCGATCTGCTGCGTATCTGGAGCACGCGCCAGATCAAAACCCGCTCCATCGTGCTGGTTACCCACAGCGTAGAGGAGGCGGTAATGATGTCTGACCGCGTCCTCCTGCTGGGCGCCGGCACCCTCGACGGCTGCTATCACATCACGCAGCGCCGCGAGGCGCGCACCCGCGAGGGGATGCAGCCGCTGACGGACAAAATCAGCGAGACGCTCAGCCGGCAGATCGCCGCCGCGCACTGAGCGCCGCCCTGGCCTGGCGGGACGGAACCCCGCCAACTTAACTACCTGTTTATCAAGAGTTACCCCGCCACGGGTGGCTCATGATAAGCGGATAATACATCGAGTTATTATCATGCATTTCATTCATACACTGCTGACGCTGCTGACCGCGTCCGTCCTGGGCGCCGCCATCGGCTACGAAAGACAGTTCCGCCAGCGCACCGCCGGGCTGCGCACCAACACGCTGGTGGCCACCAGCGCGGCGATCTTCGTCCATCTGGCCATGACCATCGACGGCAGCGGCGGCGCGGTGCGCGTCATCTCCTACGTGGTCTCCGGCGTCGGCTTTCTCGGCGCCGGGGCCATCATGAAAGAAGGGATGAACATCCGCGGCCTGAACACCGCCGCCACACTCTGGGGCTCCGCGGCGGTCGGCGCCTGCGCCGGCTGCGGCCTGTACGGCGATGCGCTGGCCGCCACGCTGTTCGTGCTCGCCGCCAATACCCTGTTGCGCCCGCTGGTCAATATGGTCAACAAACAGCCCTTCAATGACGTTAACGGCGAGTCTACCTACCAGATTTGCGTCATTGCCTTCGAGCATGAGCAGCGTGAGGCGCTGGCCAAATTCAAACAGGTGCTGCAAGGGGAAAACTGCTTTATCTCGCATCTGGATATCGAACCCTTTGGCGACGACGACGTGGAGATCACCGCCACGCTGATGCCGGCCTCCGTCACCACGCCGGTGCTCGACCAGACCATCAATAAATTGCTGAACGACAGCATGATGAAACAGGCCTATTACAGCCGCATCGCCGGCTCCGGCTAATGCCGTTCACTTCCAGGGAGATCAATCATGAAAACCATGCCAAAACTGGCGCATCTGACGATGTTCAAAGACATCGTCCACTGTGGAAGCTTGCACGAGGCCGCGAAAAAGCTGGCCATCTCGCAACCGACGCTCAGCCGGGTGCTGAAAGAGCTGGAAATGACCATCGGCGCGCGGCTGCTGGAGCGCAGCAACCGCGGCGTGCGCCTAACGGCGGTCGGCGAGCTGTTTTACCGGCGGATAGACGCCGCCACCAATCAGTTGCTCAACGCGTTTGACGAACTGCGCGGCCTGAGCGCTGACGGCGAGAAGCGCCTGCGGGTGGGGATGAGCGTCGATCCGCTGCTGTGCTACCTGCCTCAGGTGCTCGAAGGCTTCAACCGCCGCTACCCGCATACCCGGGTGACGGTGGTGGAAGACGGCCCGGAAGGCCTGCTGGCCCGGCTGCGAAACTGCGAGCTGGATTTGGCGGTCAGCAGCCTGAACGGCGCGGCGGGCGGCGCCGATCTGGCCATGCAGGCGCTGAAAAGCGAGCGCTTCTCGCTCTATCAGGGAGGCGATCTTACCGCAGCCGGGCAGCCACCGGCCGAGACCAAGTGGGTGGTGCCACGCTCCTGCTCGGTGGGGCATGCCGCCATTCGCGAGATCGCCGAACGCTATACGCCGCATGGCCAGATCGTCGAGACCGACTCCTTTCTGGCGACCTGGTGCCTGGTCAGGCAGCAGGGCTATATCGCGCTGCTGAGCGATCGGGTGGTCGCGCACTACGCCCCGCAGCTGCACCTGCAGAAAATCCCGACGCACGAGATCGACATCAGCGCGCGCTTTTACGTCTTTACCCGCCATGAACCGGCCACGCCGCCGCTCAGCGCCGCGTTTATCCACCTGCTGCAGGCCATGCAGACGGCCTGAGGAGGCAGGCCGCCGGAAACGTTCGGCACCCGATAAGCGAACTGAAAAACAGGGGGTTAAAGCCGGCCGGTTATTCCGGGGTCTGCATTGGCAACAGCGGCAGCCTGGCGGTGATTGCCAATGCAGAAGCACAGAAAGGGATTATTGCGCCCTTCTGTGCCACCCTCATCGGCAACCCGCACGGCCATTACGCCATGACGGTTTTATAAAGCAATTCGTCGAGCGAGAAATCACTGCGCGCGCAGCTATCAGGTAATTCAGCCGGTTGTTCATGAGCCTTAAGCGCTTGCAGAATAAACGCGTGTATCAGCTCCCTACGGGGACCGTATTCTGCTTCTCCGGCTCTTTTTTTGGCCGCCAACAAGGCATGAATTTCCGCTAACAACAATGGATCGCTCACCGTTCCAGCCAGCAGGTGATCGAAACGCATTGGCGGCACCCCTTTGCCTGCTTCTATCCAAAGGACGGCCAGCAGTGGCCGCAGAACGTAGAAATATTTTTTTAGGCGCACTTCCTCGCCTTGCAAGTAGCCGCGGAAATTTTTACGCGCCATGGAAAGATAATGCCAGCGTGCTCGCGTTGCGGAAAACCACTCAGGTACGACGCCTTTCAGCGCCTCTACACTTTCAGCATCCTGCTGATAAACCACCGGTGAATCCAGCCATTCGATCAACGTCGGGTTAGCTCGCTTTAACAGGCCGAGCGACTTGCGCCATTCCCACCCACAGACGTCGAGCTCGTCATCTATCGGCAGCTCGATCACGTCACGCTGCGTCTCAACGCGCAAATACCATTCAGGCCGATGCACATACAAGAAACGCACGTCGTAATCACTGTCCGGCGAGGCAAATCCCCATCCACGGCTGCCGGACTCGCAGGCATATAACACCCTTACGTCATATCGCGCTTCTATTTCACGCAACACCTTTTTTATTTTGACGCGCATTTCACTGCTGACGCCTTCTGTTTGTTCTTCCATGTCTTCATCCTTTTCCATACGTTGCCTAACGCAGGGTATATACGATTCTCACCCGACACAACTGCGCCGCTATATTCAAAACATGATGAAACCAGCCGCCAACCGCTCACCCCGCCAATCCAACCGTTCACCCGGCAGATCTGACCGCTGAGCGAAATACACCTGTCTTCCCCCCTTACCCCCGGCGATGATGAGCTGTTCCTAAACCCGCCTTACCTCGGGAAAGACGCTACGGCTCACCGCGCCACTCTGACATCTCTTACAAGCGGATGAGTTCATTCATATTTTGCAGACTGGAATTAAGGATACCTCATGAAACGAGAGGGGATTTTAAAGCACATTCCGTGGATGCTGCTGGGGATACTCGGCGCAGCCTGCCTCGGCGTGGTGGCGCTGCGCCGCGGCGAACACATCAGCGCGCTGTGGATCGTCGTCGCTTCGGTGGCGGTGTATCTGGTGGCCTACCGCTACTACAGCCTGTACATCGCCACCAAGGTGATGAAGCTGGACGCCGGCCGCGCCACCCCGGCGGTGGTCAACAACGACGGCCTGAACTACGTGCCGACCAACAAGAACGTGCTGTTCGGCCACCACTTCGCCGCCATCGCCGGCGCCGGGCCGCTGGTGGGGCCGGTGCTGGCCGCGCAGGTCGGCTACCTGCCCGGCACGCTGTGGCTGCTGGGCGGCGTGGTGCTGGCGGGGGCAGTGCAGGACTTTATGGTGCTGTTCATCTCCTCGCGCCGCAACGGCGCCTCGCTCGGTGAGATCATCAAAAAAGAGATGGGGCCGATACCGGGCACCATCGCGCTGTTCGGCTGCTTCCTGATCATGATCATCATCCTGGCGGTGCTGGCGCTGATCGTGGTGAAAGCGCTGGCGGAAAGCCCGTGGGGCGTGTTCACCGTCTGCTCCACCGTGCCGATCGCGCTGTTTATGGGCATCTACATGCGCTATCTGCGCCCCGGCCGCGTGGGTGAAGTGTCAGTCATCGGCATCGTGCTGCTGGTGGCCGCCATCTGGTTCGGCGGCGTGGTGGCGCACGACCCGTATTGGGGCCCGGCGCTGACCTTTAAAGACACCACAATCACCTTCACGCTGATCGGCTACGCCTTTGTCTCCGCCCTGCTGCCGGTGTGGCTGATCCTGGCGCCGCGCGACTACCTGGCCACCTTCCTGAAAATCGGCGTGATCGTCGGGCTGGCGATCGGCATCGTGATCCTTAACCCTGAGCTGAAAATGCCGGCGGTCACCCAGTTCGTCGACGGCACCGGCCCGGTGTGGAAAGGCACCCTGTTCCCGTTCCTGTTCATCACCATCGCCTGCGGCGCGGTCTCCGGCTTCCATGCGCTGATCGCTTCCGGCACCACGCCGAAGCTGCTGGCCAATGAGACCGACGCACGCTTTATCGGCTACGGCGCGATGCTGATGGAGTCCTTCGTCGCCATCATGGCGCTGGTGGCAGCATCCATCATCGAGCCGGGCCTGTACTTCGCCATGAACACCCCACCGGCGGCGCTGGGCATCACCATGCCGGATCTGCACCGCTTAGGCACCGAAGACGCGCCGATGATCATGGCTTCGCTGAAGGACGTCACCGTGCACGCGGCGGCGGCGGTCAGCTCCTGGGGCTTCGTCATCAGCCCGGAACAGATCCTGCAGACCGCCACCGACATCGGCGAACCTTCGGTGCTGAACCGCGCCGGCGGCGCGCCAACGCTGGCGGTGGGCATTGCCCACGTGTTCCACCAGATCATTCCGGGCGCCAACATGGGCTTCTGGTACCACTTCGGCATTCTGTTCGAGGCGCTGTTCATCCTGACCGCGCTGGACGCCGGCACCCGCTCCGGCCGCTTTATGCTGCAGGATCTGCTGGGCAACTTCGTACCGTTCCTGAAGAAAACCGACTCACTGGTGGCTGGTATTATCGGTACCGCCGGCTGCGTCGGGCTGTGGGGCTACCTGCTGTATCAGGGCGTGGTGGACCCGCTCGGCGGCGTGAAGAGCCTGTGGCCGCTGTTCGGCATCTCCAACCAGATGCTGGCTGCCGTGGCGCTGGTGCTGGGCACCGTGGTGCTGATTAAGATGAAGCGCACCCAATACATCTGGGTGACCGTGCTGCCGGCGGTGTGGCTGCTGATCTGCACCACCTACGCGCTGGGCCTGAAGCTGTTCAGCGACAACCCGCAGCTGGAAGGCTTCTTCTTCCTGGCCGGCGAGTACAAACGCAAAATCGCCGAGGGCGGCGCCGAGCTGAGCGCCCAGCAGATCGCCAACATGAACCACATCGTGGTGAACAACTACACCAACGCCGGGCTGAGTATTCTGTTCCTGCTGGTGGTGTACAGCATCATCTTCTACGGGGTAAAAACCGCGATGGCGGCGCACAAGAACCCGAAACGCACCGACCAGGAAACGCCTTACGTACCGGTGCCGCAGGCCGCGCCCGCCGACGGCGTAACTGAGGGGGAGGTCAAAGTTTCGACCCAGCATTGATGTGATTTAACGGATACCCTGCATAATAAACGTTAAGTAGTACCCAAAGCCGCACGGCCTACGTATCGCAAGATGCCAGGCGTGCGGCGCGATGCAATCGAGATACCCGGGGCGACCCGGAGGTGGGGCATCCCTGCGGGAACCCCATCCCCTGGCTTCCCCTAATATCAGGCTTAAGCAAGCGCTGTAGTGATGCAGGGTAAAGTTGGAGAAGGCTTATGTTCGGAAATCTCGGCCAGGCGGGGAAGTATCTCGGGCAGGCGGCGCGCATGTTGGTGGGCGTGCCTGACTACGATAACTACGTCCAGCACATGAAAGACAACCACCCGGACAAGCCGGTGATGACCTATAAAGAATTTTTCCGCGAGCGCCAGCAAGCGCGCTACGGCGGCGACGGCAAAGGCGGCATGCGCTGCTGTTAACCCGCAGTCACAAGGACCCGTATGAAACCCATTGCAGTCACCATCCTGACCGGCTTTTTGGGCGCCGGCAAAACCACCCTGCTGCGCCACATCCTGAACGCCGAACACGGCTATAAAATCGCGGTCATCGAGAACGAGTTCGGCGAAGTGCCGATCGACGACGCGCTGATCGGCGATCGCGCCAGCCGCATCACTACCCTGAGCAACGGTTGCATCTGCTGCAGCAAGTCCAACGAACTGGCGGACGCGCTGCTGGATCTGCTGGACGGCGTCGACAGCGGCCAGCTGGCGTTCGATCGGCTGATCATCGAATGCACCGGCATGGCCGATCCCGGCCCGATCACCCAGACCTTTTTCTCGCACGAAATCCTGTGCGAGCGCTTCCTGCTGGACGGCATCATCACCCTGGTGGACGCGGCGCACGCCGAGCAGCAGCTGAGCCAGTTCAGCATCGCCCAGGCGCAGGTGGGCTACGCCGACCGCATCCTGCTGACCAAAACCGACGTGGCGCCGGACTGCGAGGCGCTGATCCAGCGGCTGCAGCGGATGAACGCCCGCGCGCCGGTCTACAAGGTGACGCACGGCGACATCGATCTGAGCGTGCTGTTCGACATCGAAGGCTTTACGCTAAACGACAAGCTCAACCTGACGCCAGCCGCCCCGCTGTTCCGCCGCATCCCGCAGCCGCAGAGCGACATCCGCTCAATTGTCGTGACGCTAGAGCGGCCGCTGCCGCTGATGCAAATCTCCGACGTGATGGAAGGCCTGCTGCTGGAATACGCCGACAACCTGCTGCGCTACAAAGGCATTCTGTCTATCGAAGACGAGCCGCGCCGCCTGCTGTTCCAGGGCGTACAGCGGCTGTATAACGCCGACTGGGATCGGGAATGGCTGCCTGATGAGGAACGCAGGAGCACCTTGGTATTTATTGGTGTGAACCTGCCGGAGGAGGAGATTCGGGGAAGGATTGGGGGATTGGGGTAAGCGGGGTTTGGATATATTGGAGCCTGTGGGTGGGCTCCTTTGTGGGCTTATGGCGCTAATGGGATGGAGGGAGTGACACTAGACGCAGCTCTGTTGCTGCTTGCTGTAGGGCAAATTCAGCGACGAATTCACGTGCAGAGGGGAACTCACCTGCCTGTTGTTTCTTCTGGGAGACCAGCTTCGCGGAGAAATGGTACTGCTGCCCCGGCGTAAATACGTAGCCCTCATCAGGAACGCACTGATTGGGGGCGATATCCCGCAGCGGATCGAAGAATTTGAATGTACGGCTCTGCGCCTCATCCAATCGATAAATCGAGATACCCGCGAGCTTTTCGTCCCCCTGCGGCTTAACGGTGATGCATACTTTGCCCTCACGCAGGCTGGCGGTTGCGGGGTAGTCTACGGGGATACGATCGCCTATCGACGGACAGCCTGCGAGCAGGAAGGGGAATGCGAGGGGGAAGATCCGTTTCATGACTACCTCTGACGTAAGAACTCGGCTAAAACCTGCTCGTACTGTAGACGAATTTTATTGTTTTGGGGACCCGTGTAATTCACAAAACGCCCAATACCATATGCCCAAGCATCATAGCCATATTGTATTAACAACCAATAATCGGCAACGATACAAGCTTGTTGTTCCAAAGAGTACTTTGTGAGCGTCTTATTAGCGTCCAACTTATAAGTGTAATTAGCTGCCCAACTAAAGGCACCTCTGAGGCGGACCCACTGCCCATGCTGATGTTGCCAAACATGGGCAAGCTCATGAATAAAGAAATGTTGTTTTGCGTAATTATTTACCTTAGAGAAATCAGCCAGATATTCCTCCTCTCGGAAATATATCTCGCCGTTGGGGGACATACCAACATGCTTGCCTTGTAAACCAAAGGGTAAGTAACTATCGCAATGAATCCATACACGGTTGTAGACGATCGACTTACCGAAAACACGTCGGGCCATGACGATTTCACCCAACGTCATGAGTCGTAATGCTCCCTCTTTCACTTGTTGGGTTTTCTGTTCTTTCGTAAGCATGAGTCAAATTCCCTATGACCATTTGAAAGTGAAATCTTAGCGACTACTTCCCAGCCGGTCTAGATTATATTTACTCATTTATAAAATAACGAAAAGACCTCATAACAAATTCACCTTGTGAATTTATTGATTTAACCCCCTTAAAATAAAAATTCAAATAAATATATTAAGAAAAAGAGAATATAAAGAAGATGAGCATTCATAGAATCAATAGTTGAATCTTACAACTCATTAACTGCGATTCATATTCCATATTAGAGATGAAATAGCCTGTAATTCCATACAGGTTATTTTTTCCTTTCACTGATAACGTTATAGTTTTTCCGCTGCGGCAAAATCCGCAGCCGGAGTTAGCGTTCCGAATCTGACATACTACCGCTGTATTATGTAATAATGCAGCAGCTTTAGTTCACTCCAAATAATGGTGGCTCAGGCGGGGGCTTCGCAAGAAGCGCCGGTTCGTATGTCCCGGTGACGCTAACCCCGTCTGGGCTACCACCCGAGTTTAGCGTCTCTGGTGATAGTCATTAACTAATGACATACGGAGATGCACCTATGACAAAGGTTCCCACTACAGAATCCGTTGCAAGCACCCTTACCCTTTACCGTCAACTGTTTAACCACCTCGATCTCAGCGCTTTCAATCCCTCAGAACTCTTAGACCTGGCCGCCCTCTCTGCCGAACAGGCGGAAGGTCTGTGCCACGGCCTGATGCTATTCGGCCATTTACTGCAAAAGCACCCACAGCTGGATACCGAAGGCTGGGAGCAGCTGAACCGCTATCTCAACGCTACAGCACATCTGGTTCCGGCTTTGTGTAACCTGTATGGGCGTGCGTTGCGGGAGATGGAAGCCTGCGGCTAACGTAAATGGCAATCAGGGCGATGCTCATCGCCCTTCCCAACCACGATTTCCAATAGATCTGACTGACATATCACAACAAAAACATTCATCAAGGTAGGCATTTCCTCCCCTACCTGGCATAGTTAACGCATTCGGTAAATCGATGAGTTAACTGCTGGGTATTGATGCATACTGCTCTCGTCAGCAAGCACATTGCTCAGAGTCTACTCGGCAATGTGAGGGAGTGGTTTTGGCAACTGCAATAGAGGCGTTATCTTCAAAAGAATCTGTTTTAAAAGCCATCGAAGAATATAAAAAACTTGGCCGAGATGAATTCTTAAAAAAACATGAAATAAAACGATTTAAAAAATACACCCTTCATTATAATGGCGAGAAGTACGACATCCGCGGCATTGCCGCTAGAGCATACAGTGAGCAGCATGGCTATCCGTTTAAAGGAATCAACGCCGATAGCGGAACAGAAAAAGCCATCCAATCTCTCAAAGACCTCGGTTTTGAGATCGTCGAAACGCCACATCCTTTTGACTATTTAACCGAAGGCAAACTGTACACACGCAAAGCGCTTATCGAGCTCTACGGCGGGCAGCTGCAAGGCGGTATCTGGACCCCGCGGGAATTCCCGGTGATCTTTATCTTCACCGGAGAAAGCGGCGAAACCTACGGCTACAAAGATGGATGGACAACCGAAGGCAGCTTCTCTTATACGGGAGAAGGCCAAAAAGGCCCTATGGAATTTATTCGAGGCAATAAATCCATCCGCGACCATAAAAAAGACGGCAAAGACATTTTCCTGTTCGAAGACAACAAGAAAGAAAAAGGCGTCCGCTATCTTGGCATGTTTGAGTGCGATTCTTGGGATCATATTCAGTGCTTAGACTTTGAAAATAACCTGCGGCAAGGCATTACTTTTAACCTGTTCAAAGTCTCATCACTGCACGCGGTTGAAGAAGATGCAGAAACTGATGAAGCCGATACGCAGACAGAGACGCTCGAACAGTTACGCAAGAAGGCACTGCAGTCCTCACAGCAATCTGGCCAGCGCCAACAGAGCGACAGCAAAAAATCCTGGTTCAAACGTAGCGAAGACGTAAAAAAATACGTGCTCAAGCGCGCCAATGGCATCTGCGAAGCCTGCGACCAGCCTGCACCGTTCAAGAAAAGGAACGGCGAGCCCTACCTCGAACCCCACCACACCAAACGTTTAGCCGACGAAGGCCCCGATCACCCGCAGTGGGTGGGCGCTATCTGCCCGACTTGCCACCGACGGATTCATAGCGGGGTGGATGGGAAAGAGGTGAATAAGAAGTTGATGGTGAAGTTGGAGTTGAAAGAGGCCGATTTCATATAGATTAAACGCATAGAAAATAATTCTCCTATGTCACTTACATGGATATAGGAGGGTTATTTTTCATTAAAAAACCTATTTTGTCTTCTGAAGCATTACTTTCGCTTAATAGAGGATAGACCTATCATACATCGAGTAACCAGAGATAAAAAGAGGAATAAATAGTAAGAGGAGTTTTTTCATAGTGGCAGCCCTATGCTTCCCATTACAGATTGTAATTTCTATAGAATTAATAAATTACTCTCATGATAATATTTAGTTAAAACATCTCATTGCAATCTAATCGGGCTTCAACATAATACTTTTACCTTTCTTCATCACAACAAAACTGGTTCGATATGAATTCAGCGGTGTTCTTACCAACACTGTGTATCCTTCACCGGCGATAAAATTAAACTCACCGATACCTGGTACACACTTTTTGGCTTCCAACGTTATCGGGCTGTAAGCATATGATTTTTCATATACGTAGTCATCGCCTCCTTGTTTCCAGATGGCAATATTCAGTATAGATTCGTTTTTTACGATATCGTTCTCATTAAAAAAGACGCAGACTTTACCATCTACGATCTTACTTTGTACTTGATAGAGATTAAACCTGTCACCGGTTGGGCAACCTGAGATAAAAAGAGGAAGAAGAAGGAATAAATATTTTCTCATAATGGCAGCCCTGCGCTTCTGATTATGGGGTGAAATTGTGACAATGTCCTTCTGTCCACTATCCCGATGAGTTTCCTGTTTGGCAAGCGGAAGAAGGTATTCGCCCCATATCTCTTGAGAATGAAATAGTCCGCAATTATCGATGCCTGCTGTTCCATGCTGTAGTAGCGCAGCAAAGGTTGATCAAGCCGATATTGATAGCTCACTGCCCAACTGAGAAGCCCACGGGTGCGTACCCACATGCCCTTCTGGTGCTGCCAAACGTGTGCCATCTCATGAATGAAAAGATGCTGAGCTTCAGGATCCTGGCTCGCATAATCTCTTTCATAGAGTGACCTACGAAAGTAAAGCTCCCCATTCGGGCTCATCGCCGTGTACTGATTCTGCAGCCCAAACGGCAGGTAGCTGTCGCAGTGAACCAACACGCTCTGATAGAAAATGGTGCTGCCAAACACCGAGCGTGCCAGATTGACTTCGCCCGGCGTTAACGCCCGCGTGATCCCTTCCTGTTGTGGCTCCATCCGGGAACTCCTTGATCCGAAAGGGTTCAATGAAACGCCATTTTAGCCTTTAAGGTCAATCAGATAGGCCTTAGGAAAGCATCAGGAAGATCCGGTTTTTACTGAAATGGGAAATACGTCAATACAAAGTAAAGTGGGTAGGTAATTGCGGTAGGCAGATTCCAGGCACAAAAAAACCACCTTTCGGTGGCTTCTTGTTCGCGCGGTACTTAATGGTGCCGAAGGCCGGACTCGAACCGGCACGTATCTCTACGGTTGATTTTGAATCAACTGCGTCTACCGATTTCGCCACTTCGGCACTGAAGTAGTATGCGGAAAACGGGTGCATTATACCTTCCCGCGATCGGCGCGCAAGAGTTATCAGGCATTCAATGAGTTAAATGTCGAAAAAAGCGTCACAATCCCCGTTTTCCCTCTGACTTGCGGCGTTTACCGCATCTTCCTCCCGCACTTTCACGCCCCTCACCACAAAACCGCAGACCCGATCACAATTTCACCAAATGCTGATTTTAAAGCCATATGAAAGAGAATAAGGTGAATAAATAAAATCAAATGAAAATAAAAGAAGGGTAAACGCAATGAATGAAACAACCAGACGCATGGCCAGGTTGATCGATCTGAGCGCGGTGCAGGCCACCAATACCGAGGAAGACGTGCGTCACTGCGCCGCGCTGGCCAACCGCTATCGCATCATCTCGGTGCACGTGCTGCCCTGCTGGACGCGTTTCCTCAGCACCCTGCTACCGGAGCGCGGCCAGGCGGACGTGATGATTGGCGGGCCGGTCGGCTTTCCCGGCGGCGGGCAGACCACCGATCTCAAGGTGCAGGAGGTGCGCCAGCTTATCGCCGAGGGCGCGCGCGAGGTCGATATGGTGGTGAACATCGGCAAGGTGCTGTCGGGGGATTACGACTATGTGCGCGAAGATCTGCGCCGGGTAGTCGAGGCCGCCGCGCCGGTGCCGGCCAAAGTCATTCTGGAGACGCACTATCTGAACGAGCAGCAGATCCGTCGGGTATGCGACATCGCCGTCGAGGTCGGCATGGTCTGGGTAAAAACCTCCACCGGCTGGGCACCGACCGGCGCCACGGTGGAGAAGGTAGCGATCATCGCCGATCAGTTGCGTGGCCGCATCCAGATCAAAGGGGCCGGCGGCATTCGCGATTTGGACACGGTGCGCGCATTGTATCGGCTGGGCGTACGCCGCTTTGGCATGAGCGCGGCGGCTACCCAGCGCGTGCTGGAGCAGCTCGAACAGGATCCAGGCCTGTTCCCGGAACTGAACGATAACTAATCTTGCGCGATCTCAGCGCACGCTTCTGCGGGTGGCCCGCGCCATCCGCCACGGGAGTGATAACAATGAAAGATTTACTTCTTACCCTTGATATCGGCACCGGCAGCACCCGCGCCGGGCTGGTCACCAACACCGGGGAAATCCTTGGCTTCGCGCAGCGCGAGTACGAGCAGATCACGCCGCAGGCCGGTTGGTCGGAACAACCGCCTTCACTGTGGTGGCAGAGTGTCTGCCAGTGTACGCAGGAGCTGTACGCGCGCTACGCCGAATACTGGCCGCGTATCGCCGCCGTCGGCGCCTGCGGGCAAATGCACGGCACCGTCTTGCTCGATGCCGACGGCGAGCTGGTCGTCGATCGCGCCATGCTGTGGAACGACAAACGCGCACAGCCGCAGGTGGCACGCTTTAGCCACCAACAGCCGCCGCAGCCCTGGCTTGAGCTGTTGAACAATCCCCCCACCGCCGCCTGGCCAGCGTTCAAGCTAGCCTGGCTGCGCGAGCATCACTCATCGCAGTGGGAACGCATCGCTACGGTGTTGATGCCAAAGGATTACGTCAATTTCCGGCTCTGCGGCGTACGCGCCACCGACTACAGCGAAGCCTCCTGCTATTACCTGATGGACAGCGCCACGCTGCAGTGGTCGCCAGAGGCGCTGCGGCAGTTCGGGTTGCGCGCCGATCAGCTGCCCGCCATCCATCTTTCCAGCGAGGTGATTGGCCACATTACGTCCGCAGCGGCGAGCGCCACCGGTCTGCCGTCGGGCGTACCGGTGGTAGCGGGCACGGCGGATATGGCCGCTACCCTGCTCGGTTCCGGTGTCTATCAGGCCGGCATCGCCTCCGACAGCACCGGCACCTCCACGTTGCTCACCGTGGTCTCGGAGCACCCGCTGCTCTCTGCCAGCGTCAACAACCTGCACCTGGCCAACTCGGCCTGGGGCGGTTTTACCCTGCTCGATGCCGGTGGCGACGCCATGCGCTGGGCGCGTTCGGCGCTGAGCGCCGGCCAACTCAGTCATCAGCAGATGCTCGATATGGCGGCCGAGGTGCCGCCGGGTGCCGAGGGGCTGCTGTTCCTGCCCTACCTGACCGGCGAGCGGCTGGCGGAACACACCAACTCGCGCGCGCAGTTCTTCGGCCTGCAGCGCAAGCATAGGCAGCCGCATCTCTACCGCGCGGTGCTGGAAGGCGTGGCACTGGCCTCCCTGCGTAATCTGCAGCAGCTCAGGCGCCACGCGCAGGAGCCGGAGGCAATGATCGCCTCCGGCGGCGGCGCACGCAGCCCGCTGTGGCTGCAGATCAAAGCCTCGGTCTATAACCTGCCGCTGCTGCAGACGCGCAATCAGGAGAACGGCACCACCGGCTGCGCGATCGTCGCCGGGGTCGGCGTCGGGCTGTTCAGCAGTTTTGCCCAGGGGGTGAGCCGCACCGTCAGCATCGAGCGCGAATTTACTCCCGATCCGCGCCAGCACGAGCACTACCTGCGCTGCTTCGAGCTGTTCGAACAGCTCTACCGCCAGGCGCAACCCCTCTACGAACAGCTTGACGTTATTAGCTCGTTCTCTTTTTCTCCGGATGAAGGAACACCGCAATGAGCGACTCTCTGATTAACAAGGGCGACATCGCGCAGCACGCCGCGGCCGAAAGTATCGACCGTAGCGCCTATCTGCCCGCCACGCCCTGGCTGCAGCTGATGCTGGTCTGCTGCCTGTTCGCCCTGTGGGGCATGGCCGGCAACCTGAACGATATTCTGATCGCCCAGTTCAAAAAAGGCTTCGATCTGTCGGATACCCAAACCGCACTGGTGCAGTCGATCTTCTTCCTCGGCTACTTCGTGATGGCGCTGCCCGCCGCAGCGGTGATCAAACGCTACTCGTACAAGGTGGCGATCGTGATCGGCCTGTGTCTGTACGCGCTCGGCTGCTTCCTGTTTATCCCGGCAGCGCAGATCATGACCTACGGCGCTTTCCTGGCCTGCCTGGGGGTGATCGCCACCGGGCTGTCGTTCCTGGAAACCTCCGCCAATACCTACTCCAGCCTGCTGGGGCCGTTAGAAACCTCCACCCAGCGCATCAACTTCTCGCAGATCTTCAACTCGCTGGGGATCATTTTTGGCGTATTGATCGGCCAGCAGCTGGTGTTCGGCAAAAACGATCCCAGCCACGCCGAGCTGCTGCAAATGCCACCGGCGGCGGCCGAAGCGGCGCGCACCCAGATGGTGTCGCAGGTGGTCACACCTTATCTGATCATCGGCAGCGTGCTGATCGTCCTGGCACTGATCTTCGTGGCGGTGAAATTCCCCGCCTGCAAAACCCAGCGCTCGCACCAGGGAGCGGGCAAGCCGCTGATGCAATCGCTGAAGATCCTGCTGGCGCTGCCGCGCTTCCGATTGGGGGTGCTGTCGCAGTTCCTGTATGTCGGCGCGCAGGTAGGGCTGTGGAGCTTCACCATTCGTTTTGTGCAGATGATTGAACAGGGGGCAACCGAACATTCGGCCACCTACTGGCTGCTGGCCACGCTGGTCTGTTACTCGGCCGGCAAGGTGGTCACCACCGCGCTGATGAAAAAGTTCAGCCCGGCGCGGTTGCTCGGCGTGTTCTGCTCGGTATGCGTGCTGCTGTTGCTGTTGGCCGTCAACATCCAAAGCCTGCTGGCGGTGGTGGCGATCATGGGCGTCAACTTCTGCATGGCGC